>Ga0065711_1001258_pt1 | contig 45796 bp, 25 predicted proteins | sample Hoacrofraction12_FD_59098 | JGI IMG/M metagenome (GOLD analysis project Ga0065711, IMG submission 59098) | Hoatzin crop microbial communities from Cojedes, Venezuela - Epithelial fraction 12 v2 (version 2) | ecosystem: Host-associated > Birds > Digestive system > Esophagus > Crop | place... | reverse complement strand
AAAAGAGTCTGGCCCCATTCTCCTGACACCCACCCTTGAGATATTTATAAACATTTATTAGGTCCCCTCTCAGCCTTCTCTTCTTCAGGCTGAACAAGCCCAGCTCCCTCAGCCTCTCCTCGTAGGAGAGATGCTCTAGTCCCTTCATCATCCTCGTAGCCCTCCACTGGACTCTCTCCAGTAGCATTTCATCTTTCTTGAAGTGGGGAGCCCAGAACTGGACAGAGTACTGCAGACGGGGCCTTACTAGGGCAGTGTAGAGGGGAAGGAGAACCTCCCTCGACCTGCTGGCCACACTCCTCTTAATGCATCCCAGGATCCCATTTTCTTTCTTGGCAGCCAGGGCACACTGCTGGCTCATGGTTAGCCTGTCATCCACCGGGACACCCAGGTCCCTCTCCACAGAGCTGCTCTCCAGCAGGTCTCCCCCAAACCTGTATTGATGCATGGGGTTGTTCCTCCCCAGATGCAGGACCCTGCACTTGCCCTTGTTGAACCTCACCAGGTTCCTCTCTGCCCAGCTTTCCAGCCTGTCCAGGTTATGCTGAATGGGAGCACAGCCTGCCGGTGTATCTACCACATACCTCCCAGTTTGGTGTCGTCAGCAAACTTGCTGAGGGTACATTCTAACCCTTCATCCAGGTCGTTGATGAAGAAGTTAAACAAGACTGCGCCTAGTACTGACCCCTGGGGGACACCACTAGTTGCCAGCCTCCAACTAGACTCAGTGCTGCTGATGACAACCCTCTGAGTTCTGCCATTCAACCAGTTCTCAGTCCACCTCAAATTCATCATCAATCAAATCAGAACAGGACAGTTAGAAAATAAATCCAGATTTTAAAACACCTTCCCCCATCCCCTCCCTACTTCCCAGGCTCAACTTCACTCCCTTTTCTCTACCTCCTCCCCCCGGGTAGCACAGGAGGACAGGGAATGGGGGTTGCAGTCAGTTCATCACATGTTGTCTCTGTCGCTCGTTGTCCCTCAGGGGAAGACTCCTCACACTCTTCCCCTGCTCCAGCATGAGGTCCCTCTCACAGGAGACAGTTCTCCACAAACTTCTCCAAACTGAGTCCTTCCCACAGGCTGCAGCTCTTCACAAACTGCCCCATTATGGGTCCTTGCTACGGGGTGCAGTCCTTCAGGAACAGGCTGCTCCAGCATGTGTCCCCACAGGGTCGCAAGACCTACCAGCAGAACTGCTCTGGTGTGGGCTCCTCTCTCTATGGGTCCACAGGTCCTGCCATGAGTCTGCTTCAGCACGGGCTTCCCATGGGCTCACAGCCTCCTTCAGGCACCCACCTGCTCTGGCGTGGGGTCCCTTCCATGGTGGTGGATATCCACAGGTGGATATCTGCTCCACCATGGACCTCCATGGACTGTAGGGGGACAAGCTGCCTCACCATGGTCTTCATCATGAGCTTCAAGGGAAGACTCTGCTCTGGCATCTCAGGCACTTCCTCCCCCTCCTTCTTTACTGAGCTTGGTGTCTGCAGAGTTGTTTCTTTCACATCATCTCACTCCTCTCTCTCGACTGCTGTCCCACCACAGTATTTTTCTTCCCCTTCTTAAATATGTTACCAGAGAGGTGCTACCACTGTTGCTGATTGGCTTGGCGTTGGCCAGCAGCGGGTCCATCTTAGAGCCAGCTGGCACTGGCTTTATCAGACACAGGGGAAGCTTCTTGCAGCTTCTCACAGAAGCTACCTCTATAGCCCCCGCACTACCAAAACCTTGCCATGCAAATCCATAACACCATGCCAGCCCTTAGTGTGCCAAGACATGGACAAATGAACTTACCTTGATAGCATCATTCATCTAAATTGAAGTAAGATGTAGTGTAAAATGAAGCACAACTGTAAGCAGAATTGGAAAAATAGTAACAATTCATTAAAGCTGAATCTCTTGTTTGATTCATTGATAAAAACAAATTTTCCTTTTCTTGGAGGCCAGCAGAAATCTTCCCATTTTCTCTGATGAAGTCAAAGAATTTCCAGTAGAGTAGACTGAGACAAAGCATGTCCGTATCTTAGAGTGTTTCAGGGGACAGCTCTTACACTGACTGAACATGCAGGAGAGTCAATCAGGTGACAATACAAGATTAGAAATCTGGGTAACAGGTAAAAGCTGGAATAAAGGCTGGAATAATGAGATGTTAGTGTGTGTCCAGCCTTGTTTAACATCTTTATGAAGGATCTGGATGAGGGGATTGTGTACTCCTTCGGTAAGTTTGCAGATGACACCAAGTTGGGCGGGGGTGTTGATCTGCTCAAGGCTAGGAAGGCTCTGCAGAGGGATCTGGACAGACTGGATTGATGGGCCGAGTCCAGCTGTACGAGGTACAACAAGGTCAAATGTCGGGTCCTGCACTTCGGTCACAACAACCCCATGCAATTCTACAGGCATGGGGAAGAGTGGATGGAAAGCTGCTCAGAGGAAAAGGACCTTGGGGGTATTGGTCGACAGCCAGCTCAACATGAGCCAGCAGTGTGCTCAGGTGGTCAAGAAGGCCAATGGCATCCTGGCTTGTATCAGGAATAACGTGGCCAGCAGGAGTAGGGGGGTGATCATGCCCCTGTACTTGGCACTGGTGAGACTGCATCTGAAGTACTGTGTTCAGTTTTGGGCCCCTCACTACAAGTAGGACGTTGAGAGTCCAAAGGGCAACAAGGCTGATAAGGAGTATAGAGAACAAGGCTGAGGTAGCTGGGGCTCCTTAGTCTGGAGAGGAGAAGGCTGATGGAGGATCTTATTGCTTTCTATAACTACCTGAAAGGAGGTTGTAGTGTGGCAGGTGTTGGTCTCTTCTCCCACGTAACTAGCAATAGGATGAGAGACAATGGCCTGAAGCTGCATCAGGGGAGGTTCAGATTAGATATTAGGAAAAATTTCGTTACTGAAAGAGTGGTCAAGCATTGGAACAGGCTGCCCAGGGAGGTGGTTGAGTCCCCATCCCTGGAGGTGTTCAAAAAACATGTAGATGTGGCACTTCAGGACACAGTTTATTAGGCATGGTGTTGTTGGGTTGATGATTGGACTTGATGATCTTAGAGGTCTTTTCCAACCTATGATTCTATGATTCTATATTGTCTGTAGAAACGGGCCTGGACTAACCATGTCGGATTTATGGCCAATGAGATTTGTGCTGACCCTTGATTTTAACCATGAAGCTTAAAAATATTTAACAAAGATGTTCAGAGGTGTATCTCAGCTGCACAAAGCACGGGAAAAGTTTGTATGTCAGGGACGAAGTGACCAGACAGCAAACAGAGTTTCTGTTTTCTTGACATTAACTGCCACTACACTAATTAAGTCAGAATCTCCATAAGCATTTGGAAACAGAACTAAATTGTGGAGATGAAGACAGACAGAAGCAAAAGATATGAGGGAGACGAATAGAAAAAATGTAGGTGCTCCAGCACTTAAATTATCTGCTGTTTTGATATAAATACTTGTGACTATTTTGTGCAAAAGGAATCCATTAGTTATATTCTTTCCAAGGAGTATAACTTTCTCCTACTTCAAGAGCATTAACATTATATTTGGCGACTAGTAAAAAGATCACCCAGGACCTTCTTTAAATTGAGTGTTATTATTTATACATACAGCAAGCAAGCATAAGTGGCTTTTGAGGCTTTGGTCTGGTAGAAACAGAAGCTATTATCCATTATTCCAACTGGGAACATGAACAGTAAGTAGTTTCTAGAGAAGCTATATTTTAGGTTCAGATGTAACCAGCAGGAATAAAATCAGCTTGCTTTAGAAAACAGGGAGATTGCTGATTTTAAGCAGCAGAGGAAGATGCCAACGTGGCTTAAATCAAGAAAGAAGCTACCTTTATTGCCAGCATATTCAGTACAATGAGAAAAATGGGGAAGGGCAGACATTTTCGGGAAAATCTACCTCCTTGAATTTTCTTGAAAACGACAAATTTTCAACCTCTACGAAAGGAGAAATTCAATAGTGAAGAATGAAAATGAAAAAAAAAAACCCTTCATCTAACTAATTTATTTTAGAAATAAATCTTTTTTGGAGACCTTTTTTATGATTCTTTGCTCCACCAGGTTAGTCTAAAGCAGTTGAGAATAAAATTGTCTGACACAGGAAAACAGTTCTTTAAAGAGCTGGTTAAAAATAATTCTAATACAAAAGTTAATTAAGATTTATATTTTTAAATTCTCAGGAGGCACATGAAGTTTTCAAAGAACACACACTGTGATTTCAGTGTTGATATTCTTGTATTTGTCTATAGTGAAGTAGGTGAAGCTTTGTGTGAAGAATTAAATTGAGGAATGTTCATAGGCTCATAGAATTATAGAACAGATTGGGTTGGAAGGGACCTTTAAACATCATCTAGTTCAAACCCCTTGCAATGAGCAGGGACATCTTCAACTGGATCAGATTACTCAGAGCCTCGTTGAACCTGACCTTGAATGTTTCCAGGAATGGGGCATCGACCACCTCTCTGGGCAACACGTGTCAGTGTTTCACCACCTTCATAGTAAAAAACTTCTTCCCTGTATGTAGCCTAAAGCTGTGCTCTTTCAGCTTAAACTCATTACCCCTTGTCCCATCACTACATGCCCTTGTAAAAAGCCCCTCTCTAGCTTTCTTGTAGGCCCCCTTCAGGCACTTGAAGGCTGCTGTAAGGTCTCCCCAGAGCCTTCTCTTCTGCAGGCTGGACAACCCCAACTCTCTCAGCCTTTCCTCAGAGCAGAGGTGCTCCAGTCCTCAGATCATTTTGTGGCCTCCTCTGGACCCGCTCCAACAGGTCCACGTCTTTCTTATGCTGAGGGCTCCAGAGCTGGATGTGGGGACTCCAGGTGAGGTCCTACCAGAGCAGAGTAAGCGGGGAGAGTCACCTCCCTTGACCTGTGGGCCAAATCTCTCTTGATGCAGCCCAGGTTACGTCTGGCCTTCTGGGTTGCAAGCATACATTACAAGGCCGTATCAAGCTTTTCATCCAGCAGCACCCCTAAGTCCTTGTCCTCAGGTCTGTTCTCAACCCATTCTCCACCCAGCCTGTATTTGTGTTTGGGATTGCCCCAACCCAAATGCATGACCTTGTACTTGGCCTTGTCGAACTTCATGAGGTTCTCAAAGACCACCTCTCAGGCTTGTCAAGGTCCCACTGGATGGCATCTGTTCCCCCCAGTGTATCAACTGCACTACACAACTTGATGTTATTGGCAACCTTGCTGAGCGTGCATTTGATCCTGCTGTCTATGTCATTGATGAAAATATTAAACAGCGCTTGTACCAATACAGACCCCTGAGGGACATCACTCATCACCAAACTCCATCTGGACACTGCACTTTTGATCACTACCCTCTGGCTCAAGCCTTCCAACCAATGCCTTAACCACCGAACAGTCCACCCATCAAATCCATATTTCTCCAATTTAGAGAGAAAGATGTTGTGACGGACTTTGTCGAAGGCTTTACAGAAGTCCAGACAGATCACACCCATAGCTCTTTCCTTGTCCACTGATCTAGTCACGCCATCATAGAAAGCCACAAAGTTGATCAGGCAGGAGTTGCCCTTGGTGAAGCCATGCTGGTTGTCTTGATTCACTTCCCTGTCCTCCATGGGCCTTAGCATAGCTTCTAGGAGGATCTGTTCCATGATCTTCCCAGGCACAGAGGTGAGGCTGACAGGTCAGTAGTTCCCAGGGTCCTCCTTTGTACCGTTTTTCAAAATGGGCACAATGTTTCCTTTCTTCCCGTCACCAGGGACTTCGCCTGACTGCCATGACTTTTCAAGTATCATTGCAAGTGGCTTGGCATTCAAGTATCATGGAGAGTGGCTTGGAATATTATGTTATCATGTTATCATGATCACAGCTTATGCTGTGTTCTGCCAGCTCACACACAGGAACACATCTTATCCAGTGTCCTCCATACTAATCATGAATGGTCTCACAAGTAGCCTTTTATCTATTTTTATTTTTTTAATGGCATAGTAGTCATACAAAAGAATGTTACTTATATCCAGCAGAGAAATCTAAATATATCATATCCCTACAATTAGCTTTATCAATCACTTTTCCAAAAGCCTTGTGAAGTTTTCTTGATGACTTATTTTCTAGCTTATTATGCAGACTGACATTGACTAGACAAGATTTCTGTTCCAGTGACTTCTTTTTTTAGAAAGCATTTTAGACTAGTCAGCCTGTAATTGCTCAAATCATCCCACCTGATGTTTTAAAAGTATATCGAAAGTTGCTCTTCTTTCAATTCACCTCAATAAATTAGTATCACAGTTCCAAATTCTTTAAAAAAATTTTGGTTTCTAGTTATTTGTAAAGCCAGTTTTGCACTGTAAAACATTTGTAGATATGTTCTAACATTTTCTTTAGCTAACACTGGAAGAAAAATTTGTGATTCAATTTGCATGAAATCCTTATCCACCAGCCTGTCAAATACATTAAGTGTCAAACACAATCAAAAGAATTTTTCTGCCTTCTCATTGTCTTATCCCTTTCAGCTAGTGATGAATGTAGGCCATTGTAAGGATTCATTTTGCTCCTGTTACGTTGAAAGACGGACATTTTATTCTTTATCACATGATTCATCACAGACTTTTTCAGAGTTATTATTCATATTCTGTATAACTTTTCTACATTTCTTACCTTTTCATATATAATTCAGTGTGATCAACTCCATCTTTTCCCCCTATTTCAATGTTATTTCAATAATTCCCTCTGAAGGCTAGGTAACACCTCAAATAGCATAGACTTTTCTGTAACTGTTTCATGAGAGCATTTATTAAAGCATTTTTACTGCCTAGATTCATACAAATCAGTCTATTAAAAGAAGGTAGGACCCTCTTAGAGTCAGACAGTCACACATTAATATATCTTTACTTCAAATCTGACCATGAGACTGTGTAACAAGGACATCCTGCATCCTTTGCTTTTATACGCTTCTTAGATGAAAGCTATATTTAGAACAAGAAGTAAAATAACATTTCCACTTCCATGTGCTGCAGTTTCAAAGTTTATGAATAGCATTCATTGTCAAATACAGACATAAGTGGCAGATCTAGAGATACCAGGCTGTGAAGCAGCCATTTCCATGAGGTCATGATTCATCTCATCCTGATGTTGGCATCTAAATTAGGCCAGATGAGTTGTGTCTTAATTTGCTTATTTATTCTACATAGATTTTAAAGAAACACCAAGACAGCGAACAACATTATATATCTTGTGAGTCTTATCTTTTTTGTACATTTGTCTACCACAAATCGACACAGGAAAAAAATTAGCTCATTCTAAAATCTAAATATTTAGGGCAGATACTCCAATCTCCAGGAGGCTGTGACAGATCATGAAAAGGTGCACTTAAAACATGAATAAAATGAATATGCATATACATAATATAATTACTTTTATTGTACTCTTCAAAGTCAGTGTTTAAGCATGAAATATTTGTGGGCTTATTTGTGCAAAGTTGCAATAAGAAAGAAAAAGCATGACACATGCTGAGATAAGTGAATGAACTACTCCCGCAAGTAAGGCAGAGTTTTGTTTGAGTCACTGAATAGGATTGTTCTAAAAAAGGAAAGCCTCTGGAAAGCTCTAATAATTTTTGTCCTGTAGCTCTCAGGGAAGGATTAAGCTATAAATTCAATTTAATTTTAATTGCTTTAGGTCTCTAAGGAACAAGTATGTAACAAATAGAGTCCCAGAAGTGAAAGCAGTGAATTGGTCCTGCATGATATTTAAATGGAACACACAAAAAACCGTGCTAATTAGCAGGGGCAGAAACTGAAATTATTTAGGATTTTATTTAATCTGAGGAAAATAGCTTTGAATATAACAATGATCTAATTATACTGTTTTAATACTGTGGAGATTTTTACACTTGTATATGAAGAGAAGTTGAATGCTTAAAACAAGGAGTAAATTCTTTATTTCCACTAGAGTAAATACATTATCATCTGCTTGACCTATGGCACAGCAATTAAGGATGCAGAGCTCAATTTTCTAGAGAGATTATACAAAATTCATTCATTGAGGTGGAAATGTTTAATTAACACTCGAATCTTAAAAAGAACATACAGTGTTGCGGTTTTGTGGTGTCCTACAGAAGCTTAAGAGAATACACTCATTCAAAAGAACAAAATAATAACCCACACTTGGAGGGGTTGCTTTGGCAAATCCATATGCTCTCCAGGCAATCTTCAAAACTCTCCTGTATATGAAATTGGATGAAGTTTACCAGTTAGCAGAAATGTAGGAATTCTCCATTGAGATACAAATTTTCAGAGATTTGTGATTTTAAAGGAAGTTAAATATTACTGAGCATCTGGTCCCACAAGCAGTACCGTTATGCAAGTAAGGGAGGAGACTGAAGAATGGAGTAGGAAGTGGAATTGTGTATGTTCATGTTAATGGAGCACTTTAAGTATCACCTTGTAATATTCTTCCTGCCAAGCAGAAGTAATTTGATGGCTATACTGAACACTCACTCTCCTGCTGCAAGGAACGTCCTTTCCTTCCCATCCCTTGGTTCCTCTTATTGAATTTAGGTTCACACGTGGAGACTGCTTACATGTTTTCAGTGCACTTTGACAATTACAAGACAAAATACGTTTAGTGGTAGATATTCAAACAGGACACTGTCAATGATAGAGGCATTTCTGGCTGAAAGACATACCGAACTAGGTCAGGTTTTTAGCATAAATCCATAGGCACAAGAAGTTGTCAGACCTTACAATTTCATCATGCGTTTCATGGCTGTAAATGCTCAAAGATTAACAGTTGTAACACATGCATTTCAGAGGTGATATAAATGTGGGAGATGGGGAGAGAAATACAAGGAATTAATGACAGCATCCATGTAGGGAGGAGAGAGATGTATCACAAGTGACACCAGAACTGTATGTCTGTTGAAAGAGAGAGGTTGGTGGAGTTGTAAAAGCAGTGGAAATGGAAAAAAAAAAAAAGAAACTCACTTTGAAAGGCTATCGAGAAAATAAGTGGGAGAAGTCGAAGAGATTTAGCCAAAACTGTACCAGAAACTGTATTATCAGAAGAGAGTGTTCGTGCACCTGTGGACAGTATTTCTGAAAAACACTCTTTGAGCAAGGGATGAGTGCTGAGAACTAGTGATAAAAATCAAAATGTGATAAGTAGCAAGAAGGGCTAATGAGCTTTGCACACAAGAAACATATTTTTGAGTTAATCTGGCCAGTGGATGAGGAACATAGAATCATAGAATGGTTTGAGTTAGCAAGGACCTTAAAGATCACCTAGTTACAACCCCCCTACCATGGGCAAGAGTACCTTCTACTAGACCATGTTGCTCAAAGTCCCACCCTACCTGGCGTTGAACAATTTCAGGGAGGGGGCAGCCACAACTTCTCCGGACAACAAGTGCCAGTGTTTCACCACCTTCATAGTAAAGAATTTTTTTATTATATCTAATGTAAACCTACCTACTTTCAGTTTAAAGCCATTACCCCTTGTCCCATCACTACATGCCCTTGTAAAAAGTCTCTCTCTATCTTTTTGTAGGCCCCCTTCAGGCACTTGAAGGCTGCTATAAGGTCTCCCCAGAGCCTTCTCTTCTGCAGGCTGGACAACCCCAACTCTCTCAGCCTTTCCTCAGAGCAGAGGTGCTCCAGCCCTCGGATCATTTTTGTGGCCCTCCTCTGGCCCTGCTCTAACTGGTCTATGTCTTTCTTATGCTGAGGGCTCCAGAGCTGGATGTGGGGACTCCAGGTGAGGCCCTACCAGAGCAGAACAGGAGGGGAGAATCACCTCCCTTGCCCTGCTGGCCACACTTCCTTTTATTCAGCCCAATATACTTTTGGCCTTCTGGGCTGCGAGTGCACACTGCTGGGTCATGCTGAGTTTCTTATCAACCAGCACCCCTAAGTCCTTCTTCTCAGGGCTGCTTTCAACCCATTCTCCACCCAGCCTGTATTTGTGCTTGGGACTGCCCTGACCCACATGTGGGACCTTGCACTTGGCCTTGTTGAACTTAATGAGGATTGTACAGGCCCACCTCTCAGGCCTGTCAAGGTCCCTCTGGACGGCATCCCTTCCCTCCAGCATGTCGACTGCACCACGCAGCTTGGTGTCATTGGCAAACTTGATAAGGGTGCACTCAGTCCCACTGTCCGTGTCACCGACAAAGATGGTAAACAGCACCAGTCCCAATATTGACCCCTGAGGAATGCCATTTGTCACTGTTCTCCACTTGGACATCGAGTCTTTGGCAGCAATTCTTGGAGCGTGAGCATCTAGCCAATTCTTTACCCACTGAGTGGTCCATTCATCAAGTCTGTGTCTCTCCAATTTAAAGACAAGGATGTAATAAGGGACAGTGTCAAATGCTTTGCATGAGTCCAGGCAGATAACATCAGTTGCTCTTCCCCTAACCACCAACACAGTAACCCCATCGTAGAATGTCACCAAACTTTTCAGGCACAATTTGCCCTTAGTGAAGCCATGTTGGTTTCAGCCAATGACCTCTTTATTTTCCATGTGTCCTAACATGGTTTCCAGGAGGATCTGCTCCATGATCTTGCCAGGCACAGAAGTGAGACTGACTAGCCAGTAGTCCCCAAGGTCTTCCTTTTTCCCTGTTTAAAAATGGGGGTTACATTTCCCCTTTTCCAATCAGTGGGAACTTCACTGGACTGCCATGACTTTCTCAAATATGATGGACAAACACAATTTCACTTCTTTGCTCATCTGGCATTATTTATGCTCCTAAGGATTCACATTGACATGTAAAGTGTTTTTTAGAGTTTTACAGACCATAATTTTTATTGACTGTTTGACCATCCCATTTTCACAATCATAACCAATGCAAAACTGGCACTAGAGTCACAAAGAATTAAGTTCTGCAAGAAGGTCACTGAGGATGACTGTAGGAGACCCCATCGGTTTTCTTTTAGAGAAAATCTGACTGAGGATATTGAAGTCTTTAAAGCAGCTGTGGGAAGACAGAAAGAGTCAAGCATGTATTTTTACTCAGATCTTCTTTGTGTCAAGAACCCACAGCTGTTTAAGGCCACCAATTACTTGACTCATTTTTATTTCAGTAGCAGGTAAGCCTCGAGATATTTAAGAAAATACTATTAAACCCGTTGCAATTGAAGTGAATTTATTGTTTAGGTATCTCAAGGGGGTGAAAAGGCAGAGAAATTTGGAGAGCTTGCCAGCTGAAGGTGGATGTTGGATAGCAAGGAGACAGTGGAAAGTGAAGTCCAGAATTCAGGCTCCAAGAATACCTTAATTTAGAAGACAAAAATGTTTCAGGAAAAGTTAGCATGACTAAGCGGTACTGCAGAGAGGAGGTACAGGTTGGAGGCATTAAAAATTTGCTGTTGGCTACCCTCCAGAGGAGTTTCATGACTGTCACTAAAGTCAGCATTTGGCTTACTCTCTGTACAAAGCGAACTTTTCCTAATTACACTACATAGGCTACCTGCTACTTTTTCTTTTATCTTGTCTATGCTTCACAGTGAGTTGTCATTTTGTAAAGGACTTTTTTCCCTTCCTGTTGAAAAGCATAAGCAAAAATGGCATGTCTGCTACACCTACTTTGTTGCACAGGTGACGGACTTGCTTCAGTATCATGAATTTGTTTTCATCTCTCTTAAGTAATTATTTGCCAGTAAAGCTGTTCCTTCATCACTTTAGAAATCTTTCTGATGTCTTCTGAGTATTGCCTGCTTCTCAGGCATATGGCCTTTTCTCCATAGATGCTCCCATCTTCATCCATTATTGTTACTTTAGGAGACATCAGTTCCTAATCAAGAGAATGCTGTGTAAGGCTGTGTGGATTTGTACTTTTTCAGTCAATCCCAACAGTTGCATGCACAAACATAAATTAAACTACTAAGAATCTAAGGAGATTATAATGACTGCAATTAACTTCCAACTTATTTAATAAAACGGGGGTTTCCAAAACAGGGTCATTGAAAAGGAACAGATTGCACGTAGCTAAAAAAAAGAAAAAAGTAGTTTGGTGCTCATATCCAAAAGGTGGCAAAGGAAAAGTTTACTTTTATCTGATTCCAAGGAGACCACAGGAGAAGTAGAGACCAGTTTGGTTTATCTTGGGCTGCACTTTCACTTTGTGTAGAAACTGTTAAATAATCTGGTGGAACTGATACAAAGACACTCTTGGATGTCTGTTTACTGCATAGAAGCAACCTTAATCAAATGAAATATTCTTTGATATCATTAGCATATTCTAGCTTACTTTAATTCTTTCTGAAATGCGTAATCTCATCCCAGTTCCTTCTCTTTTCTCAAAAAGATTTCTAGTCTTAAACTTATGAAGAATTTTACTTTTATATTTCTCTAATGGTTTCAATCACCTGTTATGCATACAGATGCATAGACCTGTACCTCTGCATTTATAGATCACATTCCAGCATGAATGTAAATCCACACCTTTGTAGTGCAATTGAATAGTGAAATCTGTTTAAATACTGAATTATTTGATCACTTTATTGAGTTCATAACATTTGTAGAGATGATAAGCATAAAACGCTGTACCTATCACGGTCCAGGAGTCAGATAATTAAAGCTTTGAAAAACCAGCAGAGTTATCAAAGGGGCAAGGTGTAAATGTTTGACAGTGCTAATGCCAGAGTCCTACAGAAAATGAACTGGAGTCAGTGAAATCCACACAGCCTAGCCAGATTGAATGAAAGCCAAATGCACAGCCAGATTCTCCTATGACAGGATTTGATAGAATTCCACTAACCTCGGTGAAACTATACTCATATATAGGAGGAGGCTAGCTGACCCAAACAGCAAAGTTTGGAAGAAAAAAAAATTGAGAAGTATTATATAAATGAAACTGCAGCAGAAAAAGACCTAATGCTATTTATGGTTGCAGATTCTTGTGGTTAGTTAGGAGGACTACAGACATCATTAATAGTTAGCAATAAAACAGCGGTCTGACAATGTCAATTCTGTACAGCATCAGCACTAATATTCTTTAGCCAGTGAGCTAAAGAACAAAGAAGGCGGTATGTGTTATCTGTTACAAAGATAGTAAGAACTAAATATTCTCATTTTGTTGGTATGTGCTGGAAAACACAGACAGACAAAAAAATTCATAACAGTATAAAAGAGTTTGCAACATCCCTTTCCACATTCAGCTAAGCTGCCGCTCAACCACCTCTGCGTGTTCGAGGATAGCAAGTGAAATCCTCGCTGATGACCACTGCATAAGCACATTAATGCACAAGCTCTCTGCAACACATTCACTGAATGTGTTTTTCTAGCACAAAACTATCTGCTTCAAACAACTCCAAAGTGAAAAGAAGAGGCGCAACTCGTATTTTCACAATAGTTTCTCACTGCTTGACTCATGAATGAAAACTCAGAGCAGCTGAAATGTCAGGACTCCTGTGTGCTGTTTTTTGTATTCACCTTGAATTGCTGCGTGCGTCTCTGCAACTTTGGGAATAGCCAGGGAAATCCACTTTGAGGACCACTCTGCAAATGCAGTGTAAGTTCTGCTCTAGCGTGTCCTTCCTGCGCTGGTGTGTTGCGGTGCTGAGCTGGGTGTTAGCAGTTGTGCAGCTTCTGCTTAGGGTAGGAGGGAAATATGACTTGCAAAATTTTGCTGAGGGTGGTAAAGTTCTGGTGGGAACGAACAGGGCACCAGGAAGTTAAAGCAAAGGTTTTCAATGGTATTCACTAGACTCTGAAGCTTCTTTTTTCTTAAGCTGAGTATGTTATAAATCTGCTCTCCGACCAAGACCCCAGGTCATTAGAAAATAATTAACTCCCGATAACGCATGTAAAATCCAAGCTACAGTTTGCCATATTTTGTTTGCCGGTAACTGAGACAGGATTTAACTATTTGTTGGCCTCTCCTTTTGCTTCAGCTTTCTTTTGGTTGAATAGGTTACAATCATTTTGTTGCTTCTGCATCCTCCCTTTGTAAAATGAAAAGGAGTACACATCTTTCTGCATCCTGGGTTCTGCTATTATCCGTAAAGGCATTACTTTCCAACTTGATAACAATTCATATTTATTCCCATGCATTGATTTTCTCACATTATTTTACCAAGAACTACTGCTGTGACAGAATTCTCCAGGAAGAACTCTTTCTCTCCATCACGGAAGTGCAGTATAGCTACACTAAATCTTTCGTATTTTACTAAAAAAACCCCTGATTTTTGACTAAGGGATGTTTACTATAGAAATCGGTGTGTGGAATGTCTCTCTGATTATTCACCAGATAACTGTGCAACGACACATTTTGACTCCTGTGTGCAAAGGAAAAAAAATTATCTTATGAAAATAGAATATTTCTTTGAAGAGCTTTGGTTGGTGAATTTTTCCTTGATATTACTGATTCCTACAATATAATATATTTGTGTCAAATCCTGTTCATATTTCCACGGAATGCATTAGCTCTGTTACAGCAGTGCAGAGGAAACCATATTAGTTTCTTAGCTACCAGCAAAATATATCCTTTCCACAGTCACTGCCTTCTACAACATAATTACCTTTTTGGCAAAGATGGCTTGTGTATCTTCCTCTTAGCGTTAAGACTTTTTTTAGTTCCGATAGATTAAAATAGTGGTATTTTATTTATCCAGTCATCTCAATTCCATACAGCAGTCTGGTCCTCTCTGGTTTTAATATTTGAAAAATCTAATTGAAATTATCTTCCACTTCTTTTCCAAATCATCATTAAAAATATTAATCATTACTTTGAACGTCCTGGCTGTCCTTTCTGTTCTTGAATGAAAATAGACCTGGGCAAATGCAATAATGTATCAGTGCTTAGGTCTGTGCCCTGTCTTGTCTAATATACCAGTACAGCCAGCCAGTGGGTGCCCTGCAATAATGACCTCCCTGAAAGATTTCTCTTTAACTATTCACATTTTAAGCTGTGGTTACCTCTGGTCTCTGGAGCTACCTGTTTCCTTTCTGATTTACACATTTCCTAATCCCCTATAGCACTTTGTTCTATGCTGTGGTAACTCAGCCACAAATACTGTCTGCTAGTGCCTGAAAGACTGTCTCTTTGCTTCAGAAAACTTCTCTTGATCCGGATGTTCCTCAGCCAAACCTGCCCTTTCTCTCTTCCCTGCTCATCTGTATTTCTTTCTAAGAACACTCCTGTACTACTTAAAATCGCTCAGGCTATGAGACAGACAGGTTTCAATTCTCTCTCTTAGAAGGTACAGTCATACATCTTGTTTCTGACCAATTTCCTTGAAACATCTTGTTCAACCACATCCTAATGACTGCAAGAGAGCTATGAGTAGTCTCACCTGTTCCAGGCTGCCATTCCACTAGCCTGTCTGCACACTCTATCCCATCCTTGATTTCTTTCCTCCTATCTACAGCTAATATTGTTGTCAAACAACAATGATAAAAAAGATAAAACCTGCTGGCATTTGGCTACAAATTTAGTTTTTCCACAGCTGCCAGCTCCCCAGACAGTTCAGCGAATAACTCCAGGCTCCAAGTGTGAAGTATGCAATACACAAATAACTTCAAATGATGAAAATCTTGGGAAAGGTTCACAAAGCTAATTAACTGCCATGTTAGTTTTCTGTTATGACACATGTGAATATGGCAGTTATCAGTCTGAATGCTCTCCAAAGAACAAATACAAACAATAGTCAACTGCCCTTTGAAGCATTTGAGATTTTAAAGAGAAAATAAAATTGAAATATATGTGCTTTTTTTGGCTGTCATTTGAAATATCATACTGCCAGTAGTCTTGCAAAAGTATTACCCAGACATAAACAATGTAAAGGCTATAAAGGATTACCGCCTGCTTAAAAGGATTTTCAGTGTAAATGGAGTGGAATCAAAAATTCTGAGAACTGAGGCATCTTCCCTGAGGTTCCACTACCTTCCAGTGGCAAAAAGAGAACTCAGATTTTGTGAAGCATAGTCCTGATCTGTTTCTCCGAAACAAAGGCTCCCTTCTGGAGACCTGAGCATGAGGACCTCTTCCTTCACACGTGTCATTGCTCAAATGTAGCTCAGAAGGTCAGAGCAGGCAGTTGGACTTCTGACTGTAAAGGAATCAGCCTTGGGTCAAACTTCTCACCTCTCAGTGGTGACCAAATGACATCTGAATAAAGCTTTTCCTTCTCTGAGTTTTTATAAGGAGAAAGAGACAGAGCATAAAAGAGCAGAGAATTCTTTAAACAGTATCATCAGCAATATTAATCCATCACATATTTCATTACACATGGCTTCCTAAAGAACTAGAAATGCGTGCAACCAAATGACAGTATGTCTTTACATAAGCTGTTAATGCGTTGCTGTAATCCATCTCTTTTCAAAGGTCAGCAGTGCAACCATGAGTAAAAGTAGAAACAAAGAAGCATCTGAAAAGGTGTGGGGGAACAGTTGTCATGCCATGGAAAAACTTGCCAAAATTATTAAAGATTAAAAGTCAGTAACAAAAGGAGGCTTATTTAGAATCCTGAACCTTTTCATTCACATTTACAATGCTCTTAAAAATTCTTCTCTTAGTTAATGACCTAAAAAATAGCCAAGAGACCTAGTTTTTTTTCAGCTGCCTTCTCTTCCCTGCAACAGACACACTGATAGGAATTTTTTGTTTTGTGCTAACCAGTGTCTATGCCCCTGCTTTTCTGGTATGTGTATAATTTCTGTAGAATGCTATATTTTACAAACTGTGTATTGGACCAGCACAACACAGACTTTTTCTAAACAGTGGATTCTGATAGAAGCTATTGTCCCTAAGTGCTTCACCCAGCAGAACGAGACAGACGGCAGCATGAAAGAAAACAGTGTGTATACACAATGTACTCAGAATTAATGAAGTATTTAGTCATAAGGTAAGTAATAGAGAAAAATTAAGAGGGATAGGCAAGGGGGGAAAAGCATATGGTTTTGGATGACATTTTAATAGAGATGAGGAAAAGTGATTTAAGAAGCTGTTCTATTATTATTTTGGAATTTGTCTTAAGAACGAGGTCTGGGGAAATCACCATGGCTGAAGCTGCACCCTATTAATGCTACAGGAAGAAAACAGTTGAATTTGACCTGCTAAGTCTTGCAATTCCTTGCAAGAAAATCTGACTACAGAAGAGACTTTTGACTTAAGATGACGCACAAAACTTATCTACCACCAGGAGGAAGTTTCCTGTAACAGCAAAACCAGGTGAACAAACATAGGACCCTTGTTACAGTAAATTAAAGTAATGGTAATTATAAAAAAAACCACACACTGTTCCACAAGGCATGGACAGATTAAGGGTTCTGAAGATGTTTATGATGGTGCTATAAGTTGAAAATTCAGAGGAAAAGAGAACCCATATTGAGCAAAAATGGTGCTACAAATTACAGATGAAATACAAGGGCAAAACAACTTGCTAAAGGCAAAACTAAGAAAATATAACAGATATGGGATTTATATTACAAAGTTGTGACTATATGTTGATGTTTAACCTGGCAGCCAGCAACTAGGACCTGATAGCTTCTTGCTCACCCCTTGCCTCAGCAGGATGGGAAGGAGAAATGCACAAAAGGTAAATCTCCTGGGTTGAGATAAAGACAACCAATTAACAGTCAGTTCCCGAGCAGCAATCATGGGACCTGCAGATTTCCTGGAGCTCAAGAATTTTGCAGACTTGGTCAAACTCACAAATTTCACAGAATACCAAACTCATGGAGGAAAAACAAAAGTCCTGGAGAAGTTTGTACTCCCAGTCACGAGAGGGTTCAAACTCACGGAAACAAGAAGAGATCCCTGCCCCTCAGCCAACCCCCATTTATAAACTGAACATGATGTCTGTAGTATAGAATATTTCCATTGGCCAATCTGGGCTATCTGTCAGGCTATGCTCCCTCTCAGCTCCTGCACACCTGCTTATTAGCCGAATGTGGGAAACCAGAGAAAGCCCTTGATTTTCTTAGCAACAACAAAAGACATCAGTGTTATCAACATTCTTCTTGTACTAAAGCCAAAACACAGCAGCTACTAGAAAGAAAAATAATTCTATCCCAGCTGCAACCAGGACACTACATCTGAGCTAGCCTCTGTGGCCTATTCTTGTAGATCTCTATGGTCAACGAAGAGATTTTTAAATATCTGCTTTAGGGAGATAAGGTTAATTTTACCACAGATCTGCCCATTTCTCTCTGGGGACTATAAAGAGGTGATAACTCAGATGTATAAATCTGTACCTGATTAGCTAAATCCCAGTAGATATCTCCTGGATCTTGGGTTGATGTTATGCCAGATGGCCAAGCAACCTTTCAAAATTATCTAGAGCAAAATCAAAACCACTCTGACACTAGAATTTTCCTGCAAGATCACGAGAAAGAGGAAGAGTCTTGTGTTTAAATCCTTTATAGCCAGCTTGATGTATATCTGTGTACTGTTTTTTTTTAAGAGATAAGGAGGAGGGATTGTGAATATGAAGAACCTTGACTTCCAGATGTAAGAGCAATACCTTAGACTCATCATTTGGTCAGAAAAATAGTAATTCCCATTGAGCAGGGGCACGTGAAACAAATAGAGAAGAAAAAGAAATATAAAATAATACTTTGTGCTGCAGTTTATTTCTGTGAAAGCTACTAAGAAATAGTAAGGGAAAATAGGTGGCAGATGAGTAACACATCCCTGGTCCTAGAACCACAGAAAGTAAAATGTGTTACCTGTGATACTTCAGTAACAATTGGAGCTTTGGTTATTCAGTATATGCCTTTAAGGAAGGCATGCTCTCTATAACTGTGTCTGTTTTCTCAGCTAAGTGCAAAAGAAATAAAATATTTAGAAGAAATACGTTAATAGAACATTGTTATACTATTGAACAGACAGTTGCCTTTAAACAAATATTGGTCCTTAATCCACAGCAAAAGAATTTCTTGCTGGGCAGGTCCTAAGAATCAGAAGAAACTAATCTTAGCATGCTGTAAAATTACTTCAATGCAACACACCTTCAAACACTGAGTTTACTTTTAAATGCATTTCATGTGTCAGTGGCATGAGTTGCTTTAAGTGAGGGAACAGATTTGTGGGACAGTGGAATAGCTGAGAGGTAACAATGTATTAAAGTTTTGATTGATGTGTGGCAGTCTGCCTATTAATTTCATATGTATGTACATGTTAGCTGAATGCACTATGACTGCTTCGAGATAAGTGAACAAATGATGCCAATGTGTATCAGTACCTATTTGCAATATTCATGTTATTCGCAGAGCGTTCTGCCAGGCTGAAACTCATTCATAAGTGTGCACATTGACAGGAATAGAATAGGAACATAACACAGAAAAATAATACCATCTGTTATACCCATCTTGGAAGGTAACAAACAGAAGAAAAACTGGGTGTCTAATGATTCAGTAACAACATGGGTAGTAAATATAGAGGCTACTCTTGCAGACATGTCTACCTGAGCTAAAGTCTTAGGTACCTTTCATTCTCAGTGAAAAAAATATGCTTTACTCCTATGCACCGTGCCTTAGATGTCCTCATTATTTAACAGCGGAAAAACAGTAGGCAACTACGCATAGTTAGCAAGATGAGTGTCATTCTTGTATACATATTCTGTTAGAAGCAAGAGCAACATTGGTCTCAAAACTCCTGAGTGGACAGGACAGAACAACCAACCAGTTTTAGTGGTTGACGATTTTATTTTCAAAGAGCAAAAGGACCTTTCCTCATGAGCTGAAACCTGTCCTAAGCTGCCGAACTGTGACTGTAAACCTAATTACGTTTATAGAGACGTGCATTGATGTCGCTCTATTTCCTTTAGTACAACGAAAGTGGAGTGTGCAGATAAAGACGTTACGGCAGTCCTACTGTTAGAGAGCACAGCATGTAGCAAGCTGTCCGAGTCAGACTTAGCAAGCTTGATAATATGGAGCCAGTTTGGAAACAAAAAATACCATCTCTTGGAAGTGTATGAGCACAACCCCGCACTGCATGTTCTGAACACAACATTCAGTAGTTTGCTCAGTGTGATTTCTCCCAACAATGTGAGTGCAGAGCAGCTGACAGGTTAGGTCTGTAGAGTTGTGAGGTTCATGCTCTGAACAGTCAACCTATGTTAACCTCTTGTACCTGCTAAAGCAAGCTAGGATGCTCCTAATCAATCGAGTTAGTAGCACTTCTGGATAGTAACATGCTGCAGGTTGTGCTAGCAATCCTTGTGATCACAGGGAAAATGATGAAAGACAGAGAAGACAAAAAGAAACCTGAAATTCAGCAGGTGTTTCAAAGCCCTGGGTTGAGTGGAAGTTCTCGAATAAAACCAAAGCCAAAAAAATGGTGGTAAGTTCAACAAACTGTAACAATTCTCGTAAGAACTATAATCTGAAATAACAATTTCTATTCCTGTTGTATCATTAAAAAAAAAAAGCATCTCCTTAAACATTTTTGACTATTCCAGAAATAGTCTTGATATATCTCTTCCTGCACTGTGTACATACATAATACTTTTTGCATGAAATCATTTTCCTTGCAACAGACAGAAGGAAGTTGTCATCATCAGTATCTCAGAAAAAAAGAGAAAATTTTAATCAGAAAAAAAATTCACATTTTTTAAGGCCATTTAAACACATGAATGTAGTGTCAGTCTTTGCAGTATTGGATTTTTAACACCAGATGGTATTCTCTGAATGTATAAATTGCAGTACCACATGACTTAGGTTGCTGTTTCAAAGCAATCAAGATGTATTTGTTTTTATAAAACCCATAATGAAATGATTGCCTAAGGTTCAGTTTTTTTCCTAGAATAAGAGAGTATTTGAAGAAAGAAAACAGATCTCAGTTTTTAATGTTTTGACAATGTTCAGATTTATTAATGTCTTTATTAAGAAACATACTTCACTAATGCTTTTCAGCATTTGAGCATTCAGAGGTGAAGAAAGTAATTTAGTGCATTTTTTTAATCTTTGGTTTTAGCTGACAATGTATAATTGTGAACTGTTGGACGTTAGCTGGTGGTTCTTCAGTATTAGTGCAATTTATCAGAACTTCCAGTGAAGCAAAAGGAAATTTCATTGTAAAGGTGTAAGGCCAAAATTATTCTTAGTCTGCCATTATATTTCTTTTGGTTACTTTACCGAATATGGTTTTTCTGAGTTTATACAGTTTGAGATTCAGCACTTAACACTGCACTTAAATTTTGAAATTGGTCTAACACAAAAGCAAAGTGAGTTCCAAACAGTGATAATGCACCCACAAAAAATGTTTATAAGCAAGAGCACTCACAGTTTTGTGGGACTGCTACTCCAATTGCAGTTAAGGACTGTTCATGAGTAAATGACTGAAAATTATTAGATTAAATAAGATAAATTACTCTTTGAATTGTGTTAGCATGGTAAGGGAAGGAAAAAAGATAAATCAGGCAAAGTTAAAAGGATCTGTGAGGATCTAGTAAACAAGAAAATCACTGACAGAGTTATTAAGTGTTCATTTGAAACTTTGATGAATTGTACATACAGTTTCCATTTTCTGAATTGAAAAGGAAAGATGATAACCATTCTGTCAAAATAAAGTAACAGTCGTACCTGGAGTTGGATTTAGAGAAATTCTCTGCAAGGTCCCTTAGAGTTTTTTTCCCTTCTTTTCAACTAATTTGCTAGATATGTAAAATAAATATTGAAATTGAACAATTCATGATTGAAGCCGAAGTGCAGGGAAAAATTTACTATGCCAAATCCACAGCATCAAGCATTCAGCAAGACTCTTTTCAGTGTCTTAACTAGTTTTGTTTCATACCCTGAATTGCAATATGTTGCTGAAGAACATACAGCATATGTTAGCTTCGTGGCTGACAATTGTATCACGTCCATTAAGGAGCTTGCTCATTTAAAGCATTTTCACACAAAGACTTCTTTTACATCATATGATTAAGCTCTCAGTTTATTTTTTTTTTTTGGACAAAAGTAATGTATTTCCATCTCTCTGTATAACAAGCCATACGTTTTCAACCTGAAAGTTATAAATCTACACAAAAAGTTGTTTAGGATTACATTTCTGAGGCAAACAAAAGGTGAGAAATACATCAGGGTTGAGGTACAAGTTAAAGTACCCATCCTTTTTGTAATGATCTGTTATTCCACACCTCCCTGTAGCATATTAATGGCACGATACTGCTAGAAAAATGTCAGCTGCATAGAACAGTAAGAATTTTTCTTGTCTTTGGTTGATTATCTTGATCGAAGTTGAACTCCTGGTCACGTGTGAATACCCTGTTGTTACCTGTGAAGTGCTTTTCCTTTTGTTTCTAACACATTAATGATAATATTATGAACATCAGTTAATATCTGACTTTCCCGTCTGCATTTGCAAATTGCAAATGAAGGAGAAAGAAGGGGACTTCCAGCAGCAATTTCTAGGGGTAGTATTGATTTATCTTGAAAAAAGGTCTCATTTGCTCCAAAACTATAGTTCATACTGTGAACTATCACCCCTTCAAATGCTAGAAAGTGACCTTAAGAAAAACTTCAGATTTCCTCCTCACTTTCTCTAGGTAGTACCTATTAAACATCAGGTTTATGTTGCTATCAGTTACCTAAAGGAAGCACTTCAGAGAAGTAAGCATATATAAGCGCATATATTTTAGTAGTTTAGTAATTAAGCTGGTGTTATAATGCATGTCAACAATCACAGCAGGCTTCAGTGGAGAGCCTTATTACAATAGATACTGAAAGAGCACTAGGGTGGCCGTCACAGATTAGCAGTACTGGCATTAGCAAATGGACATTTTGGGCTCAGGTAGGAAAGCGTAGTTTACTAATTAGAGTAATGATAAAGTTGTTAGCTCCCTGTGGTAGCTAATTATAGGTGCCAGACAATGTTGACGCATTTAAGGATCTGTTGCTGTTTTCTACTAGAGTCCTAGAATATACAGCTGCAGTGTAGCAAAAATGTTTAAAATGAGAAATCAGATCTTTAAAACAGATCTGCATATTCCTGAAGAAGAATTTAACAAATACAGCCTAACAATAATAAAATATATTCATAAATTAGCATAACTGTTCCCAAGAGGGTTGTAAATCTCTAAAACTAAATCGTACTGGAACACAAACTATCCAGAAATCCTTGACGTAGAGCAAATAGAACATGGACAGGTTAATATACAAGGGAAAACATTTTGTCTCAGTTTGCTGTGCTAATCAGAGCATCACAGAATAGAAGGGGGGTGGAGGGCATCTCTGGAGATCATCCAGTCCAGACCCAAGCTCAAAAACTGCTCAACTCGAGCAGGTTGCCCAGGCCCATGTGCATCCAAGGATGGCAACCCTACAAACTTACTGGGAAATCTGTTCCAATGGTTCATAGAATCATAGAGTCCTGGAATCATAGGTTGGAAAAGACCTCTAAGATTATCAAGTCCAACCATCTACCCCACAACACCATGCCTACTAAACCATATCCTCAAGTGCCACATTTACACATTTTATAAACTCCTCCAGGGATGGTGACTCCACCACTTCCCTGGATAGCCTATTCCAATGCCTGACCACTCTTTCAGTAAAGAAATTTTTCCTAATACCTAATCTAAACCTTGCCTGATGCAACTTGAGGCCATTGTCTCTCGTCCTATTGCTGGTTGCTTGGGAGAAGAGACGAACACCTGCCTCACTACAACAGCCTTTCAGGTAGTTATAGAAAGCAACAAGGTCCCCCCTCAGTCTCCTCTTCTCCAGACTAATCAGCCCCAGCTCCCTCAGCTGCTCCTCATAAGACTTGTGCTCCAGACCCCTCACCAGTCTCATTGCCTTTCTCTGGACACACTCCAGCAAATCAATGTCTTTCTTGTAGTGAGGGGCCCAAAACTTAACACAGTACTCCAGGTGCAACCTCACCAGTGCTGAGTACAGGGGCACGATCACCTCCCTTCTCCTGCTGGCCACTAATCCTGATACATGCCAGGATGCTGTTGTCCTTGGCCACCTGGGCACACTGCTGGCTCATGTTCAACTGGCTGTCAGCCAACACCCTAAGGTCCTTTTCCGCCAGGCAGCTTTCCAGCCACTCCTCTCTAAGCCTGCACCGTTGCATGGAGTTGTTGTGACTGAAGTGCAGCACACAGCATTTAGCCATGTGGACCTGGTTAATCACCCTTACAATAACAAGAAATATTTTTTCATATGTTTAAATAAGTTTCTTGTATTTCATTTTATGCCCATGCTCAAGTCATGAGAAGTGGGTTCTTGTCTTCAGACTTGTTCTCAAACCAACAGTTTTGTGGGGCTCAAACTCTTGCAATAAATTCTTGACAATACCCTCTGCAGCCTTAGGAACAACTTTTTACTTTTTAGCCCATCTGAAGCCTAGTCCTGTCAGGAACTTCTGATCTCTGTTCATATTATCACCTTTCTACTTTCTATATTTTCCCATACTCTACATTCCAGAGGTCCTCTCCCAGCTGGGCATCTTCTGTTGTCTTTGCAAAGAGGGGGGGAGGTTTCCCTCTTCAGACTTTCCATCTGGCCCAGATTGAAGCAGCTGAGAGAAAGCAGACAGCTCTTGCTGCACAGTCACAGTCTGATGGCAATGCCCTCTTCTTAATGCATTCCACTGTTTGTAGGAAAGAACAACTGAACATACCCCTTTCAGGATACTGTAAGAGAAAGAAGTAATGCCTTTGATACTTCTGACTTAGCAAGCTGAATACTTTGAGTGTATACTTTGATAATTTGTGATGCTGAAGTAGAACACTTATCATCTAATCATATTCAGGCCTCTTGGAGTACATACTCTGAAAGTTCTTCTTGATTTTGCTGTAAATGAAAGTGAGTTGCCATTATTTCTGAGAGTATTTTTATTTAAATGGACTTTTACCAAGCCATTCCATTGATAGTTTGCAAGGAAAAAATGAAAGTGAAGTGAGTTATTAGATTATTGAAAGAAAAACAAATTTCTGAGAAAAGATAGCATACGAATTTATGAGAAAATTAAAAAGATAACTTGTGTATGTTCAAGCACCAAAATTCCTTGGCAGAACAGACAATAGTGTTCCAAAGAAGCTCTTATTGCCTGCTTCATCAGTCATGTGCATGATGGAGAGTTCCTGAGTACTCCTTGACTTGATAGCATCTTCAAAAGAGTCTATTTGGTCAACAGTTCATGCTGCTGTAGATTTACATAATAAAACATTAAAGCTTTCTAGGAAACAGTTGGATCTATTAGGTCAACCATCATACAATTCTGTCACATGGGATTCATTTCACTTTAAGCTTTCCTGAATTCAGTTTTGAAAGTTTATGAATAGGTTTATGCATTCTTTTTTTTTTAATTTTTCCTGAATCAACGTAGGACAGAAAGGAGATAAGGCATTAAAACATCACAGAACATGAAATTACTTCCCTTTTTGATTAGAACAATTCCCACAAAGCACTAGTTATTTTCATGCCTGCAAGTACTAGGACTGATGTTCATGTGGCAGAGTATAGCAAGAAAAAACACTTTAAAAGATGACAGAAAAGGATTGTGTTATTTGTTGGTGAAAATGAATGAAAAATGAATTGCATTCAAACCTTCTCTGTGCAACAGCATGCTAAGTGCAAGTAACAAGAAGCAGGTAAAAGAGATAATTTGAGCTCTGTAGGGTGGACAGTGGAAGGTGGCCAAAGAAACGCAAATGCACAAAGATATTTCATAACTAGGGCTATCACAAAGAAAATCTGAGAATGATCAAATATGACAGCAGAAAGAAATTATATCATGTGTTTGGTGACTGCATGTGAAAATGCGTAAATCTTATCAACTATTGGAGCCCTAAGACTAGTTAGAGTAGCGAGACTAGTCATGGAATCATAGAATCATAGAATAATAGAACTGTTTGGTTTAGAAGTGACCTTTAAACTTCTGGTTTCTAACCCCCCTCCCAGGTTGCTCAGAGCCCCATCCAACCTGATCTTGAACCCCTCCAATAAAGGGGCATCCACAACTTCTCTAGGAAATCTGTTCCAGTGTCTTACCAACCATATCTTAAAAAAAGTCTTCCTTATGTCCAGTCTAAACCTACCTTCTTCCAGTTTGAAACCATTGCCCCTTGTAACTAAAAGGTTTCTCTCCATTTTTCTTATAAACCCCCTGTAAGTACGCCAAGGTCGCAATAAGTTCTCCCTGGAACCTTCGCTTCTCCAGGCTGAGCAACCTCAACTCTATCAACCTTTCCACACAGGAGAGGTGTTCCAGGCCTCTGATCATTTCCATTGCCTTCTCTGACACATCTCTGTCTTTCTTATAGTGGGAACCTTAGAACTAGACGCAGGACTTGAGGTGTGGTCTCACCAGAGTAGAGTAAAGGGGCAGAATCCCCTCCCTCAATCTGCTGGTCACGCTGCTTTTGATGCAGACCAGCATACAGTGGCTTGCTGGGCTGCAAGAGCACATTGCCGGTTCCTATCCAGCTTTTCATCCACCAGTGTACCCCCACACCCTGTTCCACAGGGCTGCTCTTGATCCATTCATCCCCCTGTCTGTATTGATATTGGGGATTCCCCTAATCCAGGTGCAGGACCTTCCACTCACTTCATGAGCTTTGCACGGTCTTGCTCCCCAAGCCTGTCAAGGAATCTCTAGATAGGCCCCCTCCTATCCAGTACCAACAGTTATTGCCTCTGAGAGAATCTAATGTGGGCCAGAAGCAGTCCTGTTGTCAGGATATGTGTTGAGGATAGGGCAGAACTGCGTACACAAGGCCTAGTTGTGACCCGATAAGACTGACACCTCTCCAGGAAGGAGACTCAGTCTCTAGTGATTTACAGTTTGCGTTGTGAAATTAATCCAAATGAAAGTTAGTCATTAGTTATGTATAAAGATATCCTGACAAAATTAGAAATTTGTGAGGCTTGACCTAACTCCGTAAAATTTTATTAGATTCTAATTTGAACAAGATTAAAATGTTTTTCAGGCCCTCCAGAGGCTACTAAATCCCTCCTGGTGTATCCAACATTTTTTCCTTCAGTAATCTCTAAATAGAAGAGGCTCACCTGAAGCATCTCCCAGGTATCCTATGCATGGAAGAGCTGCCTTTGTGGAGTGCACAGAAGAATTAGATGGGAAACAGTGGGGACTTGGAAGTGTTCCTTGCCAGCAAAACATAAACTCTGCACTTGCCAGAACAATTTGGAAAAAATAATTAAGAAACAAAAAAACAACCATAATTTATTAAAGCTAAAATCTTACTTAAGTATTGAAGTGAGAAATAAAACTACTTTTCAAACCATGTTTTCATTTGAATACTATCAGTCAGCTGTAACATCTACAAAAATTAGACATGCCTACTTGTAAAAGTAGGAAATAAGGCTTTGATACAATAGCCATCCAGCTTCTCTTTACTCAGCCATGTGATCAGCAAGACACAGAGGTTTAGAACTGCTTTATATACTTTCTGGTGACATAGGTAGGTGTTAAGTGTCTATGAGGGGACATGTTATTGTTATTAATGGAGTCATGGTCAACAAACTTTTGTCACAGAACGCAGAGAAGATGGTTATGGAATCAACTTTAGGCATCTATATGAATGGAATAAAAGGTGTTTAGAAACAAGAGAAAAGGTGGTGGGACACCTAGCGTGCCTTACAGGCCACCTAGAAGTAAGAATGTTACAGTAACAAAAAGAGTTGCAATGAAGGTTAAGGTGATGGAGAAAAGAGGAAACATTGGTTCCAGGGAGAATGGGAAAAAAAAAATCTATTTTTCATTAATGAAATATAATAGGGCGGGGGAGAGCACAGTTCATTTACATAGTTCAAACCAGAAAAGAAAGCCTTAAAATCATAGACTGGAGAGAAGAATTCAGTGTTGTCTGAGGAATATAGTACATGGTTTGGGGTTCTTTTTGTGTTTCAGTCCTATGATCCTAGATCATTCAGAGCTTTGTAAGTTTAACTTTTTTTACAAAATGTTGACTATACGGGAAAACCAAGGATGATCCAAATCCAAGGATCATCCCAAATTGCCTTAGGCAATTTCAACCTGAGGTTAAAACAGGCAGTTCTGAGACATTCAGGCATGGGACAGCAAAAAACACAGTGCAGTAAGGGCATTACCCTGGAGAACTGGCCTCAATGCTGCCTGGCTAAATAATTCTGGTTTTCCATACATGTGCAGTAGCAGCCATTTCAACATGTCTTTGGCTTTATGGATGGAGAGTTAAGCGCTTGACTACTCAAAAATCTCAGATATAAGAATGACTTTCACATATGCAGCTGAAGGTGGGAGCAGAGTAGGGGTTTGTGTAGATAGTTGGATGCTGGTTTTCAGACATGTTACGAGTGGGAGGGGTAGGGCTCCAAGAAAAACTACTTGAAAATTCCAGGTTTGGGAATGAGATTTAGACTGACACTCTAAAAAGAGCCCAAGTTCACTTCGTAAAAAAAAAAAATGCAAAATAGCTCAACTACCTGATGAGGTAGCAATTCTTTGTACTGCTAAGAGAAAAAAAAACATCCCTGGTCAAGTCCAGAGTTAGCAAAGGTATCTTGAATTTTGTCTAATAACCTAAAGACTAATACCCAGTTATTAAGGCAAATGAAACTCTTATATTTTTCCAGCGATAGCAATGGTTTTTGCACTTACACTTCTATGGTTTTCTTCCTTTTTAAGGCTAATAAAAGGTAAGTGGCAGGGAATGACAAATATACAGCAGACATGGGATTTGCATGTAAAATACTGCAAGGGAAGGAAAGCAGAGCTCACTTTTATTTGACACAGATGCTGAGTTATTCAAGGACATCGCCCTTTGGCTGCACTGTCATCAGATACCTTTGAAAGATCCCCAGGGTGAATGACAGAGTGGGTCAAGAATGACCCAGCTCAATTCCCTTTTTATTGTTTTTCATTGTAATCTGATTATCTGGTGCTACCATGTGTCAAAGTGACATTGTTTGACAACTGCATCAAATTCACAGGAGCACAGGAATATATAAGGAAAAATAAGTGCTTCATTCAATCATTTTAACCCGCCTTGGGGACTGCATGGACTTCTTTTTTGTTTTTTAATCTTCCTCTTTCTCTACCAGTGCAAATATCTAATAGCTTAAGTAGCCCTAATTAAACACCACACTGCGGAACATAGGATTTGTCAAATAACTGGGTAACTGGTACAGTCATAGCTTGAAATCATGAATTCACAAGGCTATGATGCCTGAAAAACACCTAGCCTTAACTTTTATGTTTAATTACTTGATTGACATTGGATGTGGAATCTACTGTAAGAGTGGGAATGGGAATATGGATTATCTATTGATTAAAGACAGTTTGGAAATGAGTGATTATGTTCTAGCAAGACCATTCAATTTTTGCCATATTTTTATGACAGTGGAATAATTTATAAAATAGCTTTACATGGTAGGAATTCATATAAGATGCTTTGCAAAGATCAGATTCCTATTTTCCCTCAGTGCAAGACAGACAACCCACAGAGCAGAGGGAATGGGTTTAAAGAGAGGTGCTATTTTAAGAGAGCAGTCAGAACGTGTTGCAGGCACAGGCCCAGAAATCCAATACAAAACATAAATAATTTACCTGAAGATACATAATCAGGGTCATGCTGGAGGAGGCACCCAACAAACAGCAAGGTGCTATGAGAGGTACTGTCAACATTTCCAATAATAGACTGTTTCTTAATTTGTGCCCCAGCATGTGTGTTGGCTACTGTGCTCCTGGAGGTGATGTCTTTCAGACGAGATGGAAAATGAGGTTCTGACTACATGTGGTCACTAATGATCCCATGCCAGCCCCTGCAAGAGCAGGAGATAACCCACATGTTCTGGAAGAGCTTAGGTTCAGATAATTACATTTTGCTGATCTAAATTTCACCTGTGGTTTCAATTAGTTATCATATTCATATCTTGCCTCACTAACCTGTTCTGTAGATTCACTGTTCATGGATAAAGTACTGCCATTTCAGGGAGACATGAGTCTTTATATCTGGGGTAAAGGTTCTTAACATGAGAACAGTTCCATTTTTACTGTTATAAGGACACATTCATTGACATTTTGAAGAATGGGATGGGAAGGACAGTGGGCCACCAATGTAAAATAAAAATGGGAAAATTCTAGTAAATCAGGGTTGACTTCTTTTCCAACAAGCTAATAAAATAAAATATGACATGCATTAAAAACCACTGTCAGACCATGAAAAAAAGAATGTGTGCCAGTGAGGAAAACTTAGCTTAAGCAGGCTCCTAAGCCTCCAGGTGGAATCCTGGCTTGTATTTCTAGCTTAAATCATCTGAACTCTGGGGAGACAATGTGGAAACACTATGGCAAAAGATAAGTGAATAAAAATAATAAATTGAGTATTTGCCTTGCTTGTAAACACATGACAGAATCCTAAATGCAGTTTAACTGAACCCTAATAGTAACTAGAAAGGCTGAATCGTGACCAATTTTATTACACTTTAATCAGCACATGTGAACCATGTGGTGGCATTTGCTTGAAGATCATGTTGGGAGGTGAGATCTGTGTTCACGTGTGCAGCTCCTTAGCTGTCTCTTAAATTGGTGTCTTCAGTTTGGAAAAACAGGTAATAATAGGTCTGTCAAAAAAAAAAAAAAACCCTGAGGTACATAAGGGACAAAAAGAAATCTAGATGCCACATTACTGCCAAGGGAGACAAAAAGGCACCAGCAGTAAACTAAATTGAGAGGCAGCATGTGGTGTAACACTACAGAAAACGTGACTGAGAGCTGTGTGTGCAGAGGTGTTATGTCCTTGATCAGGCTTCTTTGGGTTTCTCTGGGTAGTACTTTGTATTTGAAATACAGTGCATAAGCTGTTCCTGCCAATAATCAGTGAGGAAACCAAACAACAAAAAAAACCCTTAATCAAGTTGGCAGCTGTTCATGGAAGTGTCTGGAAACAGTTCATGATCAAGGGGCCGAAATGACTGAATAATGAGGAGTAATTAAAAGAGTAATTTATGACTAACCTTTCAATTTTGATGGTGGAGGTCAATGGGAGTTTCATCATTAACTGTGAAGGCAGATGTATCAGTCCTCAGGAGAAAGATATTTACCACTAATTTTACCATCACCTTACCATATATTTCTTAGACATTTATAAACTATAAGCAAAAAAAAGATTTTTTTATAGGAGGGCTGTAGTTGGAAGAAAGTAGAAAGGACCTTTGTTCAAAAGAAAATCTTCCCAGTGGTATTTCCTAACAAAAGAAATGGAAACACAGGTGGTCAACATGTGGATAAACATCAGTCCGACCACTCAGAAACAGGTAATGAAAGTGAAACCTGCAGTGACTAGGTGATCAAACATGATTGAATCTCCTTCATGATTTTTTTATATGAATTTCTGTGATTAATTCAGTAGCAAAATTGATTGTTTTCCTAGAGACAACATAACATCATTATCAGCTTGATATTCTTTGAAGCAGCTGGAGTAAGTTTGGGAATTATCCTGATTCTCTTATTAGTTTATCAGTGAAAACGATTCTTCCAGATTGAGTAATTCACAGTAATTTCAGCAAGGTGATTTTCATTAAAACTTTCTGTTTATATTACTAGAAAAATTTAGAGATCCTTATTTGTCTTTACTTCTATTTGCATAAGATTCATCAGACCTGACTTAAGATTTTTTACAGTATATCCATTCTATCTGAACCAGTAACGTGGGATGGCTTTATAGTGAGTGAATAGTGGGCGAATCCAGAGCACGATTCATCTGATATACTGCAGATTTTTTCTTAAAATAAGAAGAATCAAATGCTAGAGTTATTAAACCTCTGGACTGATTATAGATTCCCGTTAACTAGCTCACACCTATGTGAGAAAAAGTGAATCTCACCCTTCAGACCCAAAAATATTAGCTCATGTGACTAAGGCTATGGCATCTCCTTGCTTGAAGATATCCTGAACTAGAGTAAATAAGGTACTCAGCAATTTGCCTTAAATGGACTTATTTTGGACATAAAGTTGAACTAAACTACCTCTGGGGATCTCTCATGTGGTTCTATAAAATAAATCAAACTAACTAGAAGCAAAGGTCTTGAGAACGGGATTAGTATCTTAGCCCATCAACACTTTCATAATTCAGCAAAAACAATGCAAAGGACTTACTTGACTGTTTCCCTTTACTTCCTTTACTATCATCAAAAGAATACTTGAAACATTTTATATATTAGGCACATGATATTTATTTGCTCTGAGAGATAAAATTGAACCTTCTCTGCTTTCATGCAAAATTTCATGCTCTCTTACCTACCCAATTTGTTTTCTTATAAAACAATCCTTAAGACTCTCATTCTTCACATGTTCCAAGTTAAACACCATTTAAGAGACTTTGTTGAATCACGTTCTTGGTTTGGCAAACAGCTGAGCCTATTATTAAGTTGATTTGTTGACAAAATTAGAAAAGGATAGTTAGTTAGTCAGGAGGAGAAATACAGGCTTCAAATTTGACCAAGAGCAAAATATGTATTGCAAAGAAATAAATCCAAGTTCCTATTCAAAACATTGTTTAACAGCTATGCTCTGTTCAGCAGACCCTGAACTAATCTCTAGTGGTTCATAGAGTCTGTCTATTTAAATACACAATAAATCATACATTACTGAAAATCAGGCATTCATTCCAGAAAAGATAATAAACAAATCACATGAGCGATTTCAGTTTTATGAAGAAGGGAAACCAACTGGACTACATTTTTGCAACTAACTGGGCTACATATAAATGATATGAATTTTATCTCCACAACCATTCATTTCACCTTTCTAGCACATATTTTACTACTGAAAGTTATTTTTACAGAAAGCAAACTATCAATGACCTCTATTATAACAGTACACGTAGCTTTTAGCTGCAGATCAGTGCCTCATTACACTAAGCATTGTCCACCTCGTGTAACAAAAAGAGCATCACAATCTCCACAATTTTTCACCCAAACAAATCTGAAGGCTTGAAAACTAAAAAATTTCATTTCTGATATGCATAAGCTTTTTTGGAGTGAAAAATTTTACGTGACATAAGACTACAAGACTATTGCAGACAAAGTAGCTAAGGTCATGTGAGTTTTATAATCCATGCATTTAGCAAATAAACCTGACTGCTGCAGCTGTCAATTATTTATTTCATTATTAGTCAGAAATGTAAGTTTTTCTTTTAATCATTTTTCAAGTTATTTGTGATCTAATGTTACGGTAATCAGGGTAAAGGTTTCAAAAAAGACACATTAGTAATACTTTAAATGCTTTTTCGTATTAACTGAGCCAAGAGGAAGCGCATTATTATTTGTCATCAGATTTAAAAGGCATGTTTACTGCTGTCCCTTCTCTAATTCAAATTATTAAGGAACCTGTGATATCATAAACTGAGCATCAAACTTATGACACTTAGTGCTGCTAATTCTTTGTTTCTTTTTTTTTTTTTTTAAGTAAACCAACTTTTTCCTTTTCAAGTGAATGGAACACAGTAGTGATAGGGAAATATAAATGTCTCTTGCAGTCTGATTGAAATCAATGACAATATCCGAAAGATAATATGACTACAAGAAGGTTTATCTTGTAGGTCATGCAGGCTTTTGTTTTGTCCTCAAGAAAAATTGATAATCATGATTAAGATTCTTTTGAACTTACTGTAGTGAATGTATTAGAGGTAGAACTGCTCAAAGAACCTTGAATCCGAAGTAAATTATTGAAATCGATAGGAATCTTCCCATTAAATTTGACAGCTGAGATCTGCATTTCAAGGTGAACAACTGTCTAGTCTTCTGCAATTTTCATAGAATCATAGAAAGCTTTGTCATGGAAGGGACCTTTAGAGGTCATCTAGACCAACTCCCTCTGCAGTGAGCAGGGATATCTTCAACTAGACCAGGTTGCTAAGAGCTCCATCCAGTCTGGCCTGGAACACTTCCAGGAAGGGGGCAGCCACAACTTCTCTGGGCAAACTGGTCCAGTGCTTCACCACCCTCATGGTGAAGAATTTCTTCCCGATATCTAATCTAAATCTGCCGTCTTTTAGTTTACAACCATTCCCCCTTGCCCTATCACTACACACTCTTGTGAAAAGTCCCTCTCCATCCTTCCTGTAGGCCCCCTTCAGGTACTGGAAGGCTGCTAGAAGGTGACTGGAGCTTTCTCTTCTCCAGGCTGAACAGCCCCAACTCCCTCAGCCTGTCCTCATAGGAGAGGTACTCCAGCCCTCTGATCATCTTTGTAGCCCTCCTCTGGACCTCCTCCAACACATCCAGGTCCTTCTTATGTTGGGGGCTTCAGAGCTGGGCGCAGGACTCCAGGTGGGGTCTGACAAGAGCGGAGTAAAGGGGCAGAATCCCCTCCCTCGCCCTGCTGGCTACCCTTCTCTTGATGCAGCCCAGGATACGGTTTGCTTACTGGGCTGCAAGTGCACATTGCTGGTTCATGTTGAGCTTCTCATCCAGCAGTAACTCCAAGTCCTTCTCCTTAGGGCTGTTCTCAACCCATCCTCCATCCAGCCTGTACTTGTGTCTGGGATTGCCCCGACCCATGTGTGGGACCTTGCACTTGGCCTTGTTGAACTTCATGTGGTTCACGCAGGCCCAACTCTCCAGCCTGTCAAGGTCCTTCTGAATGGCATCTCTTCCCTCCCGCATGTCAACCACACCACAAAGCTTCATGTAGTCAGGAAACTTGCTGAGGGTGCACTCAGTCCCACTGTCCATGTCGCCGAGAAAGATGTGGAACAGCACTGGCCCCAGTACCGACCCCTGAGGCACACCGCTCATCACTGGTCTCCACCTGGACATTGAGACATTAACTGCAACTCTTTGAGTGCGTCCATCAAGCCAGTTCCTTATCCAGCAAATGGTCCATGTGTCAAATCCATGTCCTTCCAATTTAGAGACAAGGACATCATGCAGCACAGTGTCGAATGCCTTGCACAAGTTCAGGTAAATGATGTCAGTTGCCTGCCCTTTGTCCACCAACCCTGTAGCCCCATCATAGAAGGCTACCAAGTTGGCCAGGCATGGTTTGCCCTTCGTGAAGCCGTGTTGCTACTTTGCTATCTTCCAGACATTATCTGTAAGTAGGGACTGGTTTATATTCCTATCTCCAAGGGAAACCTTATGATTATGAATCCAGAGAAGACAGAGCAGAAAGGAGAGACTGCCATCTCCGAAGCATTTTGAGTTGATTCCTCCTTGCTCAGGTTGCCAGTGTATTCCATAAGGCAGCAGACAGTAATTGCTTGAGGTTTTGACACTATTTTTTCTCTCCTTCTCTGTGTCTGGACATTTTTTATATCAGTCAAACTGAAGAGGCTCCTGTTTCTGCCTTGGAGATCTTAGTCCAATATTTGGTCATTATAAAGGTGCTCTGTGCACTTACATGAGCGAAATCTTGTATGATCAAAGATTTCTGTAGCTGTGGGAGTGAGAATTACAAGGCAGCTTTCCAGTATTTTGAGTTTAACATAAACAGAAATTCTATCTGAATCTTTAAAATTTGTCATAAACAGATATATGATGGTCAAAAAAACATTCTAGAAATAGTTACTGCAGATAGTATGGGATGACAGAATGATATCTGTTACTTTCAGATTTTTTTCTGTTTGAAGGGCTACTTACATTGTATCTCTACATAAAAGATGAGATATGAAAATCTCCTTAACATTTTTCTGGTTTCTATAAGTGTTTTTTCCTGTTTCTGTGCTGTAAAAATCAAATAAATACTATCTAGTATGTACTTAGAGTTCACATGATTATTGGCCCCATTATAATGTCTTTCACTGAAATTCATTGGACTGAATTTTTATGATACTATATAGCTAGCTATTAAGGAACATGGCAGTGAAATTGCATGGCTAGAAAAAATGCAGTCGTTTCATTCCGGATTGCTAGATTGATAGGTCAATAGGCTTTTGTGCCAAGGCAGTGTTTAGCTCTTTTGATATACTTACGCATCAAATTTTCTTATTGCAGTCAAACCCATTACACTTACAGGCCATAACAAGAGTGATAAAATCAGAAAAGACAGCAGTGGTGCAAATAGGAAACAAATACAGAGGAAAAAGACCTGTAATGAGGGGTACATTTATGTTTTTGGCCAAGAATGACCACCATTAAATCCACACATGGTGTATATATCAACATGGTGTAGATATCAAGGAGCTAGAATAATTTTCGGAGTCAACAGCAGAACAGAGAATAGTTCTGCAACCATTGCAAAATTGTTACTATGCACAAGGTGTTATGGGACCCTGTAGCAGTATCCTTATTGAAAACTGTTTTAGGCTTCAGTGTTGTGAGCGTTTTGTTTATTTGACTGAACTCATGTGAATAGTACTATTTATGTGATCATGCGAAAAAAAAAGAGGAACATTTGGAGTAGTGACTGGAAGCTTCAGAGCTTATCTGTGGAAGAGAAAAAGAGCTGAATGAGCCATGCATGGGGCTTGGCAGGGCTGACTGTAACACAGCTCAAAACCTCTGAGTTCCGCTCTTAGGTTTTTATGTTTCTTGCTTGGAATGTAAGATGTGAACAGCTCCTACAGAGAGAAACTTTCAAGTTCCTACCGAGTCTTTTCTCTCTTTTAGGATACAAACTCTGAATTAAGGTGTTACATTTATATTTGTATTTGCTTTTCAGACTTTTATTAATTAATTCTTCAATCAACCTCTATATCTTACTTCGCCTTTAACAACAAGCCATTTGTTTTACTGTTGGTTGTTGGGTTTTTGCTTTTTTAAATTTTTTTATTTTTTTAAGAGGAGCAGGAGCATTTTTGTCACTTATGGATTTGGTAATTCCTGTTTTCTTCTGTACAATCCTGGAAAGGAGCATCTCATCTTCTGAACAAAAACATGCAGCTTTATTAACAATGCTGTTACCATGTTGCCATGCGGACCTATTGATTGTCTTTATATAGGCAGAAGTTAATTGTGCAACAGAAGATTTAGATCTTTAGAGTACATTGTGGACATGTGAAAAATGTGGGGCTTTTTCTGCATGTTCTTACTTTTATGTTGTTTTTATTACTGTCATAAATTCAAAACTTTTTTTTTAAGTATGCAACAGAAAATCTTCATTTTGATATTTTTATAATATCCACCAAATGTTAGTTCATAAGCATTGGTACTGAAGGGACACAGATATCACACACTACCAGGTGCTTGCTTCTTCCAGACTTCTTTCAGTATTGCAAACGTCAAGAGTCACAACAAAATGTAACATCACAAACCTCGAAAACTTGCGGGGAGGTTGTGAAGAAAAGGATTAATTTTAAGCTTAAAAGATTTCCTGTCACCTCATAATCTTGTTGAGATAGAGAACAAAGTAATTCAAATCCAGTGGTGGCCGCAGAATTTACTTGTGTTTGTGGGAGTAGACGTGAGTTCTTCAGGTATTTTCACACTTTAAAGCAGCCATGCCAAATTTTCAACTAAGAACTAGCATTTCAGTACTTAAATTTAAAAATTCTGAGCTTCCAGATGTGGCCAGAACCCAAGCCTCTGCAATCCATTCCTTTTCAGTAGGTTTTTGTCTGAAAAGGAACGTCACGGACACTAACAGCATATGAACTTACTCTCATATTCTGCCTTAGTTTATAAGATGTAAGAACATGCTTAAAGTCAAGGTTTTTATTTTTTCCTGTCTTTCTACAGATAGATTTAAATACAGAGTATGCTGGAGACCTGTGAAATGGAACTTGGATTCTCTCTCATAATTAAGCTCAAGCTTAAAACCTTTGTTAAAATGAAATAATAGTAGACAGACAAGCTCATTCAGCATTAAAAAGAAATACCTGATTGACTGAATATTTGTGTTATTGCCTCCCTTACACATCCTTATGCTTCAACTGTATTCCAGAACAGAAGCAGTGAAGAACACATGGGCTTCAACAGTGCAAAATCAGCGTCCTTTGGCTCTATTGGAAACAAATTCCACTAGAAGTATCTGGTTTTGTATTCTCACAATTTTATGAAGGTTGAACACTTGTACATCATCGTCCTATAATTAGACTTTGTTTACAAAAATATTAACAAAAATCTCTTAAAAACTTTTGAACTACGGAAAGATGCTTGGAGGAAGTGAAGACTTTCCACATGATGAACTAGTTTTTTTGCAGTGGTTGAGAGAATAAGCCATCCAAATTCTTCCTAAATGAATAGATGTTAATACCAGAAGATCTGAAAGAAAAATAAATAATGTTGCTGGTGAGAATCTTGTGTGACATACACAATTAATTGGTATGCCCTGGCTTTATACTTCTCACTAGAAGCTCCTCTGGAGTTGGACCAACCTGCTATACTGCACTAAAACCTTTTCAGTGTCTACAGATGCTACTGCAATATCAGTCATTCTCCTTCACAGAGAAACAATCTGTATTAATGAATACACTCATGGCTAAGAATACTGACAAACAGACAATGTGAGTGGATAGTTTACAATTCACTTACTTTCACAGATTCACTAAGTATTTTTAACTAAATAATTCATATTAAAATATCAAGAGGGAAAGAAGAAGAGTTGGAGAAACAAATAACACATTAAAATCTCATAAAGATACAAATATAACAATCACAATGCTAATTATCCATATGATTACTACAATTCTCAAGAGGCTGATTTGGTTCAAGTGGAGTAGAAACAGATGAGTTCTCAAATTGCATTTGATTTGCTTTTCTTCTCATAAGTGTTGTCATTTAATCAGGAGTAATAAAATAAGTAAGTGTGTGTGTATACATTTGTTGTCAATTCAGAAAAACACCAAGCTCTCCAAAGCAAAGCTGTGCATCACTTACGATTTCCTGTGCAATCAATTTAGATACATACTCAAGTATTGGTGTCCTAAGCGTCTTAATGGGTTACCATATATCTGCTTATCTGTTGCTACAGTCTGCACGTATGTCCTTAGCCCCTGACAAATCCGAAGTAATTCAGTTCGACCCAGTCTGTAATGAAAAAGGTTTAAGGACAGTCATGTTACATCTCATCTGGGAAGATTTCACAGGCACAGAGCTGACACGTGAGAATTTGATAACTCTGTTTAACTTGGATCTGTACCTGAGGGTTCTTTTCAGACCCATTAAGTGTTTCCTTTATGAGATATTAATTTCTCCCCTTTCTTTTGCCCTGTCTCAGCACCACTTGGTTTACAGGTTACATCTGCTCTGTAGACAATCTGAGGTGATCACACAAGCCTATTCTTTACAAAATCCCATCTTAATTCATTCAGAGGTTAAAAAACATCTTGCACAGTCCCTGTGTTCTTCTGAGGTGGACATGGAAACTAGACAGGTTTCTTAGGTCTAAGCAAGCCTGAGCCAACAGCATGTGAATTTTTTTTCCTTTGAGAAAAGGGTCAAGTGTGACAGACACTATATGCATTATCTGTATATCATTTGATGACTAACTGCTAAAGACGAAGATAATATCTTGCATTTTTTGTGTTGGGAGAACAGTTTCCAGATTTATGACTAGCAGAAGTCGACATTCTAGTTTCACTTCGTGCTTACTATCCTAATCTCAGCTGGAAGAAAATGAAAATAAATGATTGGTATTATGCATTCAAACAAAATATTTGCAGGCTTGCCATACAGGGATGCCTCACTGTTAACTATCCTCCTCACATATTAATTCCTCTAGAGTATTTGGCACAGCCAAATATCAATGCCGAAGTTCTATTTGGATAACCACAGCTGAAATAGTAAAATCTTACATACGTATGGAAAGCGAATAAACCATCACCCCATGTCTCCAGTGTGGAAACAAATATCCCTATAACTTCCTACCTTAATTCAGATGGAAAAGCCGTGATTTTACTTGCAATGCACAAATCACAGAGAAATCAACTAATACGACATGAACCTAAGCTACCGAATTGCAAACGAAGTGGATTTGCCAGTGATTAAATTATCAGTCGAGCGAACTTTACACAGAAACGGAACATGAACAGAATTTCTTTGGAAAGTTCCATTTGGATGGGCAAGTTAGTCTTTTAGAGATGCCACAGGTTTTTTTTCTTTCTGACTTTGGCTGTTGTGTCATCATTTGTACCTGAAGAGTTCAATTTTATTTTATTCATTTTTTCAGTAGTCCTTGTAAAAAGAGAAATAATTACAGCAAATGTTTCTAAAAAATAAGGAACCGTCCCACAAAACAAGAACAGATTATTGCTCTGAATTCTAAATTGCAGGTCATAGTTACTGTTAAAAAAGAGTCCGTATTTCTGTTAAACACACTATTACTTCTAAGATTTAAATTTGTTGACAAGATGCTGTTGACTCCCTTATGTTAAACTGCTGTTAATATTTAATTTACAACTATATGAGAAGAGGTTATGTGCGTGTATAAATGGAAAGCAATACATAGAATCATAGAATCATAGAGTCATAGAATCATAGGTTGGAAAAGATTATCAAGTTCAACCACCCACCCAACACCACCATGCCTACTAAACTATATCCTCAAGTGCCACATTTACACATTTTATAAACACCTCCAGGGATGGTGACTCAACCACCTCCCTGGACAGCCTGTTCCAATGCCTGACCACTCTTTCAGTAAAGATATTTTTCCTAATATCTAATCTAAACTTCCCCTGATGCAACTTGAGGCCATTGCCTCTTGTCCTATTGCTAGTTACCTGGGAGAAGAGACCAACACCTGCCTCACTACAACAGCCTTTCAGGCAGTTGTAGAGAGCAATAAGGTCCCCCCTCAGCCTCCTCTTCTCCAGACTAAACAACCCCAGCCCCCTCAGCTGCTCCTCATAGGACTTGTTCTCTAGACCCCTCACCAGCCTCATTGCCCTTCTCTGGACATGTTCCAGCACCTCAATGTCCTTCTTGTAGTGAGGGGCCCAAAACTTAACACAGTACTCCAGGTGCGGCCTCACCAGTGCTGAGTACAGGGGCATGATCACCTCCCTATTTCTATTGGCCACACCATTCCTAATACAAGCCTGGGCACACTGCCGGCTCATGTTCAGCCAGCTGTTGACCAACACACCAAGGTCCTTTCCACCAGGCAGACTTCCAGCCACTCCTCCCCAAGCCTGTAGCGTTGCAGACATCTAACTGGTCATTTCTCCAGATCAATATACAGTATGAACTTGCATTTGAAAAGATCTTCCAAAAAGTTAGAATTGCATCAAGAGTAAAAATTGTGTGTTGGGCGTGAACAGAGATGTGGGGACAACTGCACTGTTCAAGAGAATCAACACCTTTCTCAACTATCTTATGAGTTATGATAAATTTTTCTCATACTTTAAGAATTTTCACTGTTTGTTCACAGGGTTAATAATCACCCTGAATCTAAACATGAAGGAAAAGGAAGAATCAAATCAAAAGATTCCATTTCAAAAATTGTCTGTTTAATATATTTTTAACAACTGCGTAATATAGAAGAACACAAATTTCAGGTAAATTTTATTTGAAGCCAGTCTTGGAACTTCTTAGATTTAGAAAGTGTTGAAGTGGCAAATTTCTCTTGGATTAAGCTTGAAAATTAAGTTTTTACTCATAACAACGATCTCTGTGATGGAGTGAATGAATGAAAAGAAATTAGAAGAGAGTTTCTTTGATGTGGGACTTCCATTTTCCAGTCGTCTAATTATATTTTCTCCTGAAAGTAATTTCTTTCTTCTAGACGGTCCTTGCTATATCTGAACAGAAGTGCATTAAAACCTACTCTGTGTGCTCAGGAATTCAAAATGTGGCCAAATGTTTGTAGTATTTTCTGGCATAGGACAGGTAGAGAAGCTGTACTATTTAAACCCTGCTCAATTGCTAGTAAAAGCTAGAAGCTTATTCTGAAAACATTTTTTTAGCAGGGACTCTGGCATGGAAGGGGATACATGTGACACACTTTTAGCAGTTATTAAGAGGCAAATCTGCCCTGTAATGTGCAAACAAACCTGAGATGGTTCTACTCTGTTGTGTCTGGAACTTCAAGGGTAGAAGTACATGTTTTAAAGATATCCAGATCATCTGCATTTGCTCAGTCATTAGGTACTGCACCTAGCTAGACCTGAATCGTGTTATTATAGACGGCTGCAACTGGGAGATCAGCTTTTGGCAATGGCAGTTGGCTCTTATCTATCTGTGAAGACTCCTTGAGGAACATGAGGCAGAAGAAAGGAGTAGGAGTATTTGTGAAAGAAGACACTTTACCTGAACCCTTTAGGAGTCAATCTGTATCTGAAGTTTCATTTACTGAATGCATAAAATATAAAAATCTTGTTCACATCTCTTCAGTTACTCATATTTTCAATCCATGTGCACCATTTTTTTCTGACCAGTCTAAATTTTGAAGTTCCCAAGGTGACTAATTTCTCAGTATATCAATAATATTTCTTCTTATTTACTGTAAATTTACCAGTACAATGAATAATCATACCAAATTGTCTTGTTTACTAGACTGTAAAAAGTAGATAAGATGATCCCTTTTAATTCTTATCTGTGTCATCTTAAACACTTCAGTCAGGTCCTCTAGAACTTCTTTTCAAATTTAGTTCGCTGAGTACAGATAAATTTCTTCACTGAACTGCTTTGTTTCCTTGCCATCCCAGACAGCTGTTTCTTAGAAGGAGACAGATAGGAGAAGGCAAGTGTTTGGATGATGAGGTTGTGTGTATACCGTTATTGTGTACACTGAATTTAATTTCATAAAGTTCTACTTCAGTTAAATAAAACAAAAGCATGAAAAACATAAGTCATGCTGCTGTCTTGGACACCTGCAGGATATCTTTTTCATCACACTTTTCAAATAGAAGAAATAGAAGACATTTTTGGTTTTTTCTTTTTTATGGAATTAGACTTTTGTTCTGGCAGGAATTCACAGGTATACAACATGTATTTTTGAATAAATAAATTTTGAATAAACCATTTACAAGGGTTCCAAGTCTCAAACTGAATTTTTCTGGACATTAAATAGTGTTTTGTTCTGTGTAGTAGCCAACATAGACCTCCATAATAAATCCAGATTCCTAACGCTGGTAGTTTATGAATCACAGATATTTCCAAATAACATTTCAATTCTCCTTTCCAAACTGTGATAAGAAAAAAAATCAGATTACATATTCTAAAACAACTGACTGTGAAACCTTATGGACTATTGCCCATCTTCTGAAATAATCTGTACAAAAAGAAGAGCTGGTCCAACAACTTGGTGATACATAGATACCCATTCAGATGATGATTCTTTATCTTTTTTTTCAAGGCTTTGCATTTCCTCAACCTACTTGCATGACATTGAGTCAAATATTTTATCCCAGATTTACAAGGACACCTAGGCACAGAAGTCTTGTTGCATCCTAGAAAGACACTTGTCTCCAAGGTAGCCTAAATTCTCCACAGTGTTACTGAAGAAGGTGGGAAGCCTAAGGACAGTATCCATAGGCTCTAACTTGCTACTTCCGGGACATCTTTCGGTTTTTGCCTTACAGCTAATACAGAATACAAAGATGGCATTTTGTACTCTACCCCTTCTTCGCCGTTCTTCCTTTGACTAAGTGTCTCTCCATCCAGCATCTGGGCACTTAACTTTCCCCTTTCAAAATCTAGAGGAACAGTGTGCTCTGCTTATAGTGGCTTCTTGTCCCTTTACTCTTAGGTAGTCAACTCCAGTGCCACACAGGCAAAGTGAAAACTTCAGGATTTTCTAATTGTCCACAAATTGTGTTTATTGATCACTCATTTTTGAAAACATTTTATAAAGCTTTATGCTATGCATAAATCTCTAACTTCAAATTTTATCAGTGTTGTCAAATGTGCGGTATTTCTGTGCAAAATATTGTGTGGTATTAGGAGAAACACTCTTCTGAAGCTTGTCCCTTTCATCCTGGGAGGCAGAGACAATTGCAGGATTGCGTTGGGTTGCAAGGGCTGTTCTCTTTTCCTGACACTGTTGCAAATCTGAAGGACTGACCAGGACAAGGAACTCTGCTTTGATTTACTCTCTTTTCCACTGTGGGATAACCAGTGTCTTTTCTTAAAAAGCATTTGAAGCTTACCAGAAAAATGTGTTAAAACCTGATACATATTTCAGTTCTAAAATATAGGTTTATTAAATCCTTTCTCAGAAACAAGTATATGCAAAATATAAAATATTTACTGTGAGGTGTCAGATTGTATGTGTAGAAATCAGAGTCACATTTACTATTCTATGACCTAGCTGCTGGGCACAAAGACACGTATACTGAGAAGGTGTGTTTCAGAGAAAAAGAGTGAAAGAGTGGCACATAGTGACTCAAACCTTGAATCTGTGCTCTTTCAGTGAGGCTTAGGATGTTCACTTTATTTCTTCTTCCTTGAGGTTTTCTGCTGGGTGAACAATTAAATCATATGTCTTTACATTAAAATTGGTTTCTTCAGAGATTAAATCTTGCCTTGGGTGAAAACTTTCCTGAGAGTCAATATCACTGCCTGTCCAGTTACACCTAAATTCAATAGTCCAGGTCTGTCAATATCTTCCTATCCTGCTTTTCACTCTGGATAATTGCACATTCTCCCTGAGGAATCCCCCAGTCAGTATCGCTCCATGATCGTATTTTGTATTTCAGTGCTCAGAATATCCAAGATGCAGTTTTACGCATTTTAGAACTGATTTTGAAAGAATATCCTGCGGGATGAGGTAATATTGAATAACAGACATAAAACTAGGTGTAGAAGTAGCCGCCTTTGTAACGTTACTGTCTTCACTATAGGTGATTCATACAACAGCTCTGTTATTCTGAATTCTTACCGAGAAGTCTTCACTTAAGTGTTACTTCTCACTGAATGTGGATATGTTTGTATTCCCTAAAAAAAAGTGGAGTGTCAATCTGCTAAACTGAATCAGGACTGCAGAGTTTCGAATATCCCATGATTCATAACAAATAATCTTTTATGAGTTACAGCAAAAATATGCAATATACAACAGGTACGTACTGGAGCCAAGAACACAGCTGCTGTTTTAAGGAAGGAACCTTACAAGTCAACAAATTCACTTCCCTACTATCACCTTCTACCACACCCTATACTGTTATTCATAAATGAAAATAACGTCATAAATAAGGGATTTTTTCCTGCCTTCTCCACTGCAAAAATGGATCCTCACTGCTCTGATGGCTAAGCTTTCAATTTTTTTGCAGCATATATTGAAGCTGTTGCTTGTTTCAGGGCAGGCAAGTGTTTAATACTTCATAAAACATAAGATATGTATAATTCACCCTCTGATAAATCAGAATTTCTGTAGAGTCTGACAATCAGAGGTTTTCCTCTTCCTGTTCTAAATATGAGAGTATCACAAAACCCCATTAAAAATAGCATTGCAAAGACACTTGGTCCTAGTTGGAATATGGGAAAACTTCTGCAATTTCATTTGCAGAAAGGATCAACTTTTTTTTTCTATTTCCCTTCCAGTTTTCATCATAAATAATGTATAAAGTCACTGATTCTCCCCGGCAGTCCCCACTGGGAGAACTGAAGGTGGAGAGCACCTTGGGATCAGTTGTACCACATTTTATTTCAGTAAGACATGGCATTTATATGGGGAAAGTTCAAAAGTGTTTGGGCAAACTAATTGCATGCAGGTGGACTGTTTGATTTGATCATCTAGTTTCTGTCTTTAGCTAAAAGGAGAATATGCTATACCGAATTAGAGCTGGCCCTGTCTGTTGTGGCCACTTAGGATGATTTGGAAGCATCTTTTTAAATACGAGATTAATTCTGATAGACCTAAAAGTCAGTAAAAGTTGCACTTGGAGCACAAGTTCACATTGTAAAGCATTGGGCCCAGTCTTGTTTAACTTCTTCATCAACAACCTGGATGAAGAGTTAGAATGTACCCTCAGCAAGTTTGCTGATGACACCAAACTGGGAGGTGTGGTAGACACACCGGAAGGCTGTGCTGCCATTCA
>Ga0065711_1027810_pt1 | contig 45798 bp, 26 predicted proteins | sample Hoacrofraction12_FD_59098 | JGI IMG/M metagenome (GOLD analysis project Ga0065711, IMG submission 59098) | Hoatzin crop microbial communities from Cojedes, Venezuela - Epithelial fraction 12 v2 (version 2) | ecosystem: Host-associated > Birds > Digestive system > Esophagus > Crop | place... | reverse complement strand
GCCGCGCTGCCGTCGGCCGGGAAGGGAGAACCCCGCTCCCGTCAGACGGAGCCGCCTGGCAAAGCCGCCCGACGCTTAACGGGGGAGGGTGGGGGGATAAAGCAGCGATAAACCGAGGCAATGGACTTCAGATTTGTGGGTGGGAAGTGCGTGAAGTTTCGGTTTCTGCAGGCGCAGAGGACGGCCGGTGCTCGTGTGGCGAGGCTGAGGTCCGAGGCCGGGCTCGGTGCCCGCGCCCGGCCGGGCCTGCGCGGGGCTGGGGAACACCGGCTGGGACCCCCACCCCGCGGGGCGAACACCGGCCGGGACCCCCACCCCGCCGGCGGGGACAGGGAGCTCTGCTCCCGCCGAGGGGAGAGAACCACCACGGCGTTGTTTTTAGCAGAAACTCTGAACAGTTCTGTAAGTTGCACTTCAGTCGTTTTGGATCTGTACGCTGGCTGTTGAGGCAGGGCTGCAAAGAAAAACCTAAGCCGCATTTGGCTTTATTCTGAGTCACAGAAAGTCACGGGGAAGCTGTAGGTGTAGCGCAGTGCTTGCTTTCGCTCGGCTGTCTTACATGAAGAGTGGTTTCTAAAAATAGGTATTTCTGTTTGTACATAAAGTTGGCTAGACCGGTGTGCATGTGCAGACCATACAGCCACAAAATGTGTATTTATCTCACTGATTCAAAACTTACTATGTTTTATCTACCCTTCTGTTCATCATCTCTGATCAAAAATATGAGGGTATTACTATGTAATTCATCTAGATATATATTTACTGACAAATTACAGAAATAAAATACATTTGAATAAACAGGAAAAAGCTTTGCTTTTCTTCCATCTCAGATTTTTACATAATTCTTCAATAATTTTACAGGAATGACTGCAAGTCGGTATTCTCACAGAAAGAAGTTGTACTTTTTAAACAGAATAAAAGGATCACATCACATTGTCTACTGCATTTAAAAAAAAAAAATCTGGGCTCTAAACCATCTGTGGAAATACACAAGTTTTCAATGAACACTAAATAATGATTTTCTTTGCTCTCTAATGAAATTTTCAGTCTCCTGTCACCAGATATAACGTAAAGACTGCAAAAATGCAAGCAGAAAGTGTAGCAGCAATGTGATCAAAGCTTTGAACTTATATGAATTAAGAAGTCAGCAAAGCATTACAGAATGCCACATACATGTGGCTAAGGTGTGTGTGCTCCTACGTAATTTTGAAGAGTTTTTAAATGCAACAAAGGGGTTTGGGAGTTAGTTTGCATTACTGAAAGTCTCTTTGGGATCAGTTCTAGTATTTGTTGGATTTTGGGAACATACCTGTGTTCCAATTCCGATCCCTATTCCCTTTTTATGCTATGGTGTGCAGAACCACACCGCCTTTATTTTTAAATACGTTCTTTAAAAACCTAACTCTGTCATCTGGTTGATCAGCTGTTTGGTATTTTGTGCTGAGCTCTGCCTGAGCAACTACGTGTACAATATCACTGTGTGAACAACCCCATTTGTTCCATGGGGTTTACGGACGTGCATCAGGGTACGTGCTTACGTGTGCAGGATCTGGGTTTCAGTGGCAAGAGAAAATTCTTTTACCCCTCAATTTAGCGTTCTAATTTATGGCGGGTTTTTAGTATGTGGCGTTACTTCGACAACGGAATTTTTGTATCAGCCTAATGTGATGTAAAAGTCCAAAAAAAAGATACAATAGGCGACTGCGGGTGATGTTTAAACAGATGCAATAAAGGCCCGATGGGCAAATGTCTGACGGGGCCTTGGGCAAGGCTGGAACTCACATTGTTTACGCCCAGCGTCAGCCCCGCTCCTTTCGATACCCGACATCGTGCCTTGCACCTCCGGCTGCGCCAAGCGAACGCGGGCATCCTGCCCGGGGGAGCTCGCAGTCTGCCCGCTGCAGGGCCTCAGAAGGTGAGGAAGAAAAGCACGGTTCCAGCGGACGGCAGTGCTTGCAGCAGGCAGGAGGGATATTGTCTGGGCTCTGGGACTGGGGCGGCACATGCTTCACCTCTTTTGCGGGGTTTCTTGGAGCGCTCGCAGAATTTAAAGGCACGCACTGTCCCACAGAAGCCTGTCTCGCAATGCGTTAACCAGTTCCTTCTCAGCTGATGAATGGCGTCAGGCTTTTGTTGTTGGACTTTAGTTTTTTTTACTGTGATACAGCTGGGCCCTATGCTACAGAAACAGATAATCCATGAAATCTTTGCTTTCCTGAAGTCTGTCACGAAACTCACTGACTTCACTGGAGCCACGTTTTCATCAACTGCATCGTAATATTTTGTATCAGCCATATGGAGGAGATTTAAAACTGGCTTTAGAAGAAATAGAAATTAGCTCCTCTACAAATGATTTGCATGGGTTGTTATCTGTTTTCTTCTCCAGGTAATATAAATGGCAACACTAAGTGTAAACTGCCAAAAAGACAAATAGCTGTATAACATTTTGATTTCCTGTAACCACAGCTTAACTCATCTAAAATATTAACTTAAAATCAACAAGGCTGGATTACTGTATGTAAGACCACCAGGTCTGATCTGGACGATGCAAGAGCACAGGAAGACATTCAAAGGCACAACTGGCTGTTTGCGGTTCCTGACACTCTTTGGGACCACGGGGATGTGAAATTGTATGTCAACGATGCTTTAACACGAGAGGCAGTTGGTTAAGCAGGAGAGACAGTATTAATTCACAGCCCTCACAGCTTTTGCACATTTAGTGTTATTGAATTGTGCTTCACCTTAATATTTTAAACAGATGCATCATAATGGACTTCTTAAAATCTGATTTAAACCATAACACCAGGAAGTACGATTTTGTTAAAAATGGAGAGGGGAGGAAAGAAACTGCTGGACTCCCAACCACTCCCACAGTCATCTTTTCACAGGCAGTTTTTTCTGATCCATTAGCCTGCCAGGCAAGGATGGCACCTATCCAGTGTAAATATTACATTTTCAACATTTGGATGGCGTTTTGAGCTATATTTCTTATCCCCTGAGAATGTATACTTTATAAATACAGTATTATCTGCAATTCAGAGCTAGATTATGGTAGTATGTGACTTTATAATGCAGAAGATATTTGAAGAACTCTGTGTATGGACTCACTGTAGAATAAAAAGTCTTCCTTTCAGTTATTTTAATTTACAGTGAAAATGACTTAAGCACGGCATCAAACACACTTTTTTTCTGGAGTAGGGAGGATCCAGACATGATTTGGAGGAATAACTCCATGTGTAGACAAGATCTGTTGCTACTGTTTAACAGCATAATCTGCACTGTGCGTATCTTAAAGTGGAAAGTCACACTAGCATCTTTGGGACCTAGTATCCTCACTAGAGTAAACTCTTCACTGTGTATATTCCAGTACTATCCCACTGACAGTGCCAGATGCTGACAGAACTCCGTGTTGGAAATAAATATGGACATTAGTTGATCCACACCCATAGCAAGCAGAGGATATTCTTAGAGAAAGAACATGTTCTGAAATTCCCATCTCTGTTTTAAATCCTTCGCTTTCTCGTCAAAGGGAAAATGGGCAATATTTGACTTGAGCCCAAATAAATGTCGTTTTACTCGTTGTTCTTTAAGTAAAAACAGCGTAGCTGGTTTGTGTAGTCCTGTGTAGGGAAGGAGGAACTGCACCCAGGCATGGCATGGCAGTTATATCACAAGCTTCAGGCTGGTGCAGATTTACAGGGCTGAACTATACACCCTGAAATTTGTGTTTACAATGAAAAAAAAATGACCTATCTTTAACTACAGCAGCACTGCTTAGGACTGTTTTAATATATACCAGATACAGCCCATTAAACTGAAACAAATATAACCCTGAAAATACTAGCTTCGCATTTTCCTGGTTGTAGGTAATTTTCCATACTTATAATCTGCTGTTTTGGAAGAATGTCCTGATTTCCTGACTTTGAAGTACAGAGCCGTGTTTCTGTCTCCTGTTCAGCTTCCCCGCCTTCCCTTCAGTTAGTGGCTCGTGATACTTTGTGTCTTGGGTCCCATATTTACCCACCTTCAACAAAACGTTGTCGGCTACTGCGTGGTTCTCGTTTGCAAGTTGCTGCCTGCGGGTCCCAAACCCATAGGTCTGGTAGCACAGTAAAGCCCAGGTCACGGAGCCTGAGCAGAGAGGGCCCCGACACCCGCCTGGCTGCAGCGGTAAAGAACAGAGTAAACTGGAAATTTTCATAACAAAAAGCTGGGTGAGAAAATGCGTGGCTTCCAAGCTGGTAGAAGCGTTTTGCCATGGACCCGAAGGAGCGACGGGTCAGCGTGGCTGGCTGACTGCCGGCTTGCAATCAGCGCTGGAGCGAGCCCCAGCCGAGCTCCCCGAGCCATCCGGCTGCCCAGCGGTGCCCAGCGAGCCGGGCTGTGCCAGTGCTGCTGCCAGAGCGTGGGGGCTTACGTTTCCAGCCTTTGTCACTGCAAAAATAGCCTTGCCAATATGAAGCCTGAGTAAACTCAGGAGCTGCCAGGAAGCGTGGAATAATGGTTCTGAGAAGTGTGAATTGTGCCCATCAAACACGATACCTTAGAAGGCTGATAACAATGGATTCAGTGCAAGGCTATATTAACTATTACATGGCAAGCCCTGTCAACACAAATAGCCGGCCAGACTGCCCATCCTGCCCGCGGAGTCCGGCCATGTGCAGAGGGAATGCGAGCTGGGCAGGCCGTGCGTGTCCCCGGGGAAAGGGAACGTCCCGGTTTGGTACCAGGACATCTCACTCCTGTCACTCTGCTCCCTTGTGGCACGTTGTGCGCTCTGCTGAATCAGCATGTACTTGGTGTGCCCTGTGAGGGAGGTGAGATGGGAAACAAGCAGGAGGAACATGGTTGGTCTAGCACTTCTATCACTGAAGAATCTGGCTTATGCCCACATCAGGATAAAGCAATACAGGACGATGCGGAGTGTTATGGGAAGACAACAGCTGATATGTTTAGGAGGGTTAAAATTGTGACGATTAGCAAGAGAGATACAAAAAAAGATACTGAATGACAGATACCTGCTTTGGCCTTATCCTAGTATGAGTCATGGTGAGACCGTTAGTCCCATTTTTTTTCTAAAACAGCAGCTGGAATATTTTATCAGTGGAGAGATTTGTCTGGGGAGGGAATTTTCTTACACAAACCATACAGCCAGTCACATTGGGGTACCTGGCAATCCAAGACAGAAATGAAGCTGAATGTATGATGTCCTGCTCGTTCTGAGCAGTAAAGTCTCCTCTAAAGAGCTCCCCTGAAATGCTGTAACTGTGGGACCCTGGGGGCGGGGGCTCAGGACGGACCCAGCCACACGGGCTGGAGCCCCTCTGCCACCCTGCGGCTCTGCCTTGCTCGGGGCTCTTCAGCAGCACCCACCGAAGCACCCACCCGCCCCCACTTCACAGCTAACGCCTCCCGTCCATTAACCAGTGAAGAGTCTTGGTCACCTCAGAGCTCCCGTGACTGCAGTGCGAGTAAAGCCGGCAGAACTTTGAAGTCAAATTGGAAGGCATATCCCTTCTGGTATATACCTACACCAAAACTTTGTGTGCATAAACTGTTGTCCGTTCTCTGCTCACTACTGTTTAGAGCATGCCGCATGTGAAAGCCAGAGCCATCAGGGTAGGAAGAACAGCTGAAATATCTCTAATGACATCCAGTGCTAGGAAGTGCTTTGAAGTTGTATGGCTGCTATTTCTTCTCTATGATTTCCAAATGCAGAAGAAAAAAAAAAAGAAATATCAGTGTTAAAAGCATCAGTCAGTCTATTTAATTGGACAATAGTTGTTTGTGTCATTTCTTTTCTTCTTATGATGATCTGAAGTGAAGAGGGGAAAGCAGAGAATTTTCTTGATGGTTATAAAACATGCATTATTTACTTCTGAGACCAAAAAAAACCCCTACATAGTATTTGCCAAAGACCAAAGGTCAACATATTTAGGTATTTCAAAAAGTGCGTTTTTACCTAGTTATGTGTGACTCCTGATGGTGCATCTGACTGTGATGTGGATCACTGAGGGCCTCTGAAGTCCCACCACCATTTTTCATCATCATCCATCCATCCATCTGTGACACTGTCACTTTGAAATCTAACAAAATGTTGCTGATTTTAGTTTATCCCCATTCCTATCCGATAGCTGTTATCCCCATACAAGACAGGGCCAGAAAGACCGTGGACTCAGCCTTGATGAGCTCACTCCTCAGACCTTGCTAGCACACTGGGGACTCCAAGTTGCCATGCCCCATTCAGGAAGGCCAGTATGGTCCCTGGGGATCTGCTTGGCCAGTTTTGCCAGCCAGAGTAAGAAAATACCAGTTTGGAGGAGTCTGAGCTTTCTCAGCTCTGAGGTGTGACGTAAGGCCTGGGAAGCCCAGGGCTGGCAGAGCCCCTTCCAAGCTGAATCCTCTGACCGGTGCACACAAGCTGCTCCTGAAGTAACGGCAATGAATGCTAACACAAGATAACCCTACAGATGATGCGGACTGTGAAAAATATTGCATCATGACACATTTCCCGTTTCTTTTATATACAAGTGCTAGTTTATAACACTCCATATCAGCTCATACGCTGGAAATCAAGGGCGTATCTGCAAGAACATTTAACAGCATAGTAGGTGGAAAAGAACTACCAATATCTCACCTGTTTCTCTGCCCAGTGACCCAGAGAAGAGAAAGAAAATAGAAAGAAAACTGCTGACAGTTGTGTGCCCCCATAAAAATACTGAAATACAAAGCTGCTTATGAGTTTTCCATAAGAAAATCTTGTCCTGATAATGTTTTTGTTTTAATTTTGTGCTTATATGTGACTTTTATGTATCCACACCATCTTCATTCATTTTTAGAGACGTATTTCCTCTTGTGTTTACATCTAGGTAGAACAAAATTAAAGCTTTCTAAAATATAATTGCCGTGAAAGGGGAACTGTTGATACACTTTTAAGTATAGCCCCATGACTGACATCTGTAGCATGTTGAAATAAATACACAAATAAAGTTAATTGATACACGGTTTGAGCAGTGAAGGAATTGCCATAACATTTATATAAGACTACATTACAATGTGAAGATAAATTGCCTGATGTAGGTCAGTAAAGTGGGACCAATTCATTTTTGTCTGTCTTAAAAAGGGCTCAAAAAAACATGATTCCTCATGAAACATCCACTGAAAGGACAACTCACTGTAATACACTGAGATAAAAAATGGGTTCAGGAGGGAAACATGCTTCTTTATCTGGTGGTGCTAGTTGTCCTTGACAGGCAATGAAGAGTCACAGAAAGTTTACATTAATTGATTTTACTGTTAATCTGCTTGAAATTTTGTCAGCCAAAAGAAAAAAAAAAAAACTGAAAGACACGCAATCACCCAGTTTATATAGGGTTTAGCTGTACAAAAATGCTGTTCTTCCAGACAGCTGATCACCAGCAAGCTGCAGAATGCTTTTACAAGTTCTACATACACTTGTCTTTTGTCTAGAGCCACACAGACTGTCCATATTTTACATTGCTGCCTCTAACGTTTATATTTCACCACGACGGGCTGCAACATGGCATTACTCTGGTGCTGAGCCCACCCACCCATAACACCTCCCTTCACGGTGCATTTTCTCCCAGCAGAGCTGGAGATGGCCTGTAACATAAAAAAGCTTTCTCAGGATGGGAAGATGAGGACACAGGAGATTTCAGTGCAAAACTACACCAGAATCTGCTTACTATTGGCACATGTTTATGTACATTTCATTAGCAAAGAGGGGAAATGACAACGTAAAGGAAACCTCTACTCAGAGGAGACTTTGGTAGTTTCCTTAACTTCTTCTCCAGATGACTAGTGTTAGAAGTGGTGTGATTACTGGGCTAAATTCTACCTAATTACCGCTTTAACCTTACTCCTCTCCACATATTGCTGTCAATAATATATCCAAATAGTCAGCAGAGTAGGGAGTTGGTTGTGTTCTGGAGCTAAATATTATCTGCTTTAAAAGATTTCAGTGATACAGCATTACTAACGAGAGTTGGGCAAAATGCTTTAGTCAAGTATTTAATTTATCAGAATTTTGCATTAACAAAGACTTTTTTTAAATTCCCCAAATGAAATGAAACTTTTTTTGTCTTTAGATGAAACTTTTCTTTTTTGTCTTCAGGTTCGATCCTAAAAGATCAATCAAGACACTTCTAACTGTGCAATGTTTCCGAATACCCAACACCGATTTCAGTGAATTTGCAGTGTATAGCTAGAGCCAGATTTCCCTGTGCTAATTGTCAAGAAATGAGGTGGTGATTATTTCATCAACAGCTAACTCAGTCTCTGAGCGTTTGATGTGGAGGGAGCCTGTGTCACCCCAGCCTGCTGACGAAGCTGTTCCCCTGTGTTACCCTGGTGTCAAAATGGGTTAATGTGGTGGAGCCCACAGCCATCCTTGCTACAAGAGCAACAGTTTTAAATGAAAGGTCCTGACAAAGAGAGGGGGATGAAATCCTATCACAGAAAGGAGCTTTTCTTTGCTCACTCCCATTAAGTTGCCCAGCTCATCGAGGACAGACGTTCACTGCATGCACACATCTGGCCCAGCCTCTCTTCATGCAACATCATTCATCATGGCCTGTCATGTTAGCCATGCTGGCCACATTCCCCCGGCACACCACAGAAAACTTTCCTCTCTCAGCACCTTACATTTCACTCCCTTGTAGGCATCCTTTGTTCATTCTAACAACAGAATGGTGCCATTCAGGACCTGTAGCAACATGGTAGTTACACAGCACGCCCCTCGGGTCACTGAGAGGTCTGCAAGAGCATGATCATGGCAGGATTGCTGCAGTGTCATGCACTGCTCCAAAAAAAAATGTAAATTAATATTTTCATGGTGCTTTTTGTCCTTGTGATTTCAAGAATGCTTTGTAAATATTCGTTTTTTCCACATACGTGCTAGGTGAAGCCAGTCCAGGGAATGACAAACTGAGGCAAAGTGTGGCCTTGCCCTTACGTGGCAATCAGCAGTGAAACACAAAGTTTCTTCATTTTAATCCATTGTACTCGAGCCTGATAACTTCCAATAATGCTGATTTCCCCATCCTAGTGATTAAATATTAAACTTTTTATCTGGCACATGTTAGTAAAAATACAGGCAGCCTGGAACGAATGAATGAATCTGAAAACTAATGAAATAAGGAAAAGGTTGGTTATTTATTCATTGGTAGGGCAACATGCTGGGAAGTGTTATGTCTCTGTAGAATATGAGAGTAAAAAACATAATTATACTTGTCTCATTGCTGCTGTATTGTTGTTGTGAACCCTTGTGGTCCAAACCACTATTTCTGCTCTTTGAATATAATTTCAGATTTTTCCACTTCGTACTTCAGCCCTGCCAGTGAAGTAAGCCAGTCCATTGCAAGTTTATGACTACTGAGACCAGAATCATGCAGACGGAGGTGTCTTGCTGCCTGTGACAAGGAAGGCTGCAAGGGCAGTGCCCCCCAGGTATGACCTCCATGGAGGGAGCCCGGACAGGGCCATCAGGCAGCCCATGCCATTGAGAAGCTGGGCCACTCCTCAAAGGCTGCTATTTTAACTTTTATTTTTATCGCATTTTCCTCTGCTGAGTACCTGTCCTAGGCCATTTATAACAGGCTTTCATTGCATATACTTAGCTTATGATCAGTGAGGATGAGGGGAGAAGCTCCTTATTTACTTTAATGAAGTGTACTTTTATGGGTACTTCAATCAGTTAATGAGTAGGTAGGTAAGGGAAACGTGAGGTACTTGCAGTCGCCTAATCCTTTTTACCCCACTGTGGTTCTTGGGTTTTTGTTTGTTGTTTTCTTATATTTCCATTCTTCTCTCTTTTTTCAACTTCATCTTCTCCAGCTGCCCCTCAAAGCCTGCTTTTTGCCTCTTTGTCTTATTTGGCACCCTTGCCCCTGCTGCATTCTCCGCTGTCTGCTCTAGACGAATACATTAGACTGTCACACTCCAAAACAAAAGCATGTTATTTTTTCTCGTAATTTTTTCCATCTCATTCCATCTGTCTCCTCAGTCATCTCAAACCTCTTATCTTGTCAGGCTCAAAACCTTACCACCATCATTAGGTATTTGCTTTCTCTTGACAGTATCTATTCCACTGCTCAGTATTACAAATAACTTTTCCCTAGTACATCCATTTGCATCTCATTCTGTACATCTTCTTCTCTCTGTCCTGACTATGGAGTGACTCAACTCTGTGCAGCCTTTTCTTCACATGGCTCTATTTACATTTGTTTAAATGAGATTCACCTCAAATAGTCATTTAAAAGTTAGGCATGCAGATGATAGACCAGTAGGTCTGCCTAACAGATCAACATGTGCTCCCAGGAGACCACGACAGAAGAACATGGGCTTATTTTGGGCAGTTGTAGCTGCACAAGCTTCAGCTTTGTGAGAGGCAATGAAATTGCATGCAAAATCTGGGACAGTCTTCCAGCTGTGGTTTTGACCTGCACTCTGGTTTAACAGGCAAAGTGGTTCCTGTTTGGAGCTGTTTGGCATGATTTTTATCATCTACTCATCACGGGAGAAGTGTCCCGCAGGTACGCGCTGCAGCTAGGTCCTTACGCTAGGACAGTTAGCAATGCAGGGGAATCCAGGATCAAAAAGAGAACACAGTGCTTCTGGGAGGAAACTACGGAAACACAGTCACTGTTTCAATTTAAGTTCTCCTCTTTTCCCAGCACAAGAACATGAGCTTCTGGCAACAGCATGACCACCATCCCTGACTGTTTGACCGACTGTACTGCAAGCCTAACGCACTGAGCCCTGAGATGGTAACTCAGCTCTACTGTCTTATATCCACTGCTACCTCCCCTTTCTTTTTTCCAACTGTTTTATTTAGGTTATTCAGGGCAAGTTTTTTCTTTCTCTATCAGCCTGTGAGTTACCTGGGATGCTCTTGGAGTTGAACAAATAGCAGTTAACTCAAAAATAATAATCCGTCGAGGTTTACTAACACAGGACCCACCAGTTCTGCCAGCATTACAGTGTAGACTAACAGGCATTGGTTCATTCACAAACACCACATTAACCTACATATTTCAGAAGAAAAATTATTTGGTAAGGATCTATGTCCCTCAATATTTGACATGCCACAATGACTGTATCACCATGTCCTGAATATCTTGTTGCTGGACTATGACACAGTCCACAAGGCTCAATGGCTATGAAACGTGGATCCTTCCAAGACATTTTATGCTTGTCGGCTTGGCAACGGATTTGTGCTGGTGATGAGACTTGTCTGAGTAGCTGTTCATTGCAGGCCTGTTTCTGTTTACCTTGCCAGCCCATTTGCAGCCAGCTGTTCTCCAGCAGGAGACAATGTTAAAGCAAACACACACATGGAAACTGTCCGTAATAATTAAGATCCCAAGGCAGCAAGTCCCTTAAACACGTGCTTAACTTTGTTTAATCAGGTGACTAGTCTAAAGCTTCTCCTGAAATGTCATCTGAACTTGTCCAACCTTTTAAAATCTCCTCGAGCTGATAAAAAAGTCATTATTCTGGTCTTCCATACATATGTAATTCAATAATGCCCACATGGCTTCAGAGCGGGCATTTTTCTGCAGCTATCCCAGAATTTCTTTCATATTTTTGACTTGTCTCTGCTGTCAATTCTTTGACAGTACTTCTGCCGGCCACAGTCTCAATTTGTTGATAATTCATCTTCTCACTCTTTATATTCTTTGTCATTTTAAAAATGGAAGAAGAGTCTTAATTCATGTTAATAAAATTCATTATATATCTTATCTCTGTACCCAAAGATTCTAGGGCTTGCGTGCTTTATGGGAATAAATGTGATTAATAAATGTGTTTGAATATTATCATCTTGGTCATTATTATCAGTATTTAGGAGACTATTGGTATGCATTACAAGATTAAGAGTTGTTGATATACAGAAATGGGATGGATATCTGTAGCAACTAATTAATCTTGGAGGAAACCTAGCAATAAGACCGATTATAAATCCTGATTTGATAAAAGGACTTAAGAGACATGACTTATAAAGTAGACATAGCCAGTCATGGACTCAAACATTTTTCTGAAGGAGAGCCCTTGTTAGATATTTTTTGCTCCTCTTTCTTACAGATTCCCAATTTGGGTCTGCCAGGTGAAGTACTTTGGTAAAACAGAGTTGCCCCTGCAGGAGAGAGAGGCTTAGGCCATTGAAGCGGGTAAGGCTTCAAGGATGCAGAACACAACCGTCAGCTCTCCCCAGAAGGGTGTCACTTGTCAGGGACACCAGAGCAGAGGTTTGATGCACCTGGGCGAAGCTGGCCTGCCTGAAGCACAGGCAGTCTCACGCCTACTTTGCTGGAGCTTTCAGATACCACAGCTCTGAGCTCTGGGTAGCTTGCTTTTGTCTAATGTGGAGGCAAGCAAAAACATCAGTAGTTTTAGAGGTGGAATTGTCCAAGAGCAAAAGATGTGTAAGAGTCTGACCACTCTTTACTGCAAAGAGTTTCTGACCATTACTGCTCTGGCTGGAAGTTTCTCACAAACTTGAGATAAAAAAGCAGATACAACTTTCATGTTGATTTTATACAAGTTTCTTTACTGTGTTTCATTCTCATGCTGACTGGGACAGAATATATACGCTGAAAATAATCCTTCTCAGGATCTGAGTACTGAAAACTGCCTCATCACAAAGCTTGCCTCAGACAGCTGTATGCGAGCCAGAATCTCCTGCTTGGTCCTTGGCTCCCATGCAAATAGAGAAGAGCTGAGCTGCTTCTCTCTCCTCCGCACAAACTCCCCATACCCACCAAGATGGTCTGAGGAAATACCAGAGGGGATGTCTCAACACCACACTGTGTGCCTCTGTGGAAAAATAACCCGTGTCACCAAAAAATGGAAAGAAAGGCTCCACAATGGTTACTTCCAAATATCATTAACCTGCTATCAACAAAAATCTACACCATGGCATGGCAACAAATCAATATTTCTGTGTATGATGAAGCATAGGGGAGCCATCTGCTCACAGTGTGTGGCCTGCGTCTCAGGCTGCAAAAGCATCTGAAAAACTTGTTGCACATTTCTGAATGTCGCATCTCTACCACAGATGTTTCCATCTGCATAGTAGTGTGGTGCTCTGCATCTTACATACCACAGCATCTGCAGATTCTGAATCCCTTTAACAGGTGGTTTTAATCATGCTGGTTGTCAGCTGCACCCACATGACTGGATGATCTCTAAAGGTCCCTTCCAATGCAAGCCATTCTATGATATTAATGTTGGTAGCTGATCACTGCAGTGACTTCCAGAGGACCTCAGCCTTCTGAAACATTGCTATCAGAAAAAAAGAATATATTGTTCCAAATGCTTCCCTTGAGGGGAAGAGTTTCCCCTCAACAGCGTGAGTTTCCCAAAAGGCTCAGTTTGTGACACCTGTATCTAGTTGAAAAGCCTTGCAAATGCAAACTCTGCTGGCTGTGGCTTTGAAGAGGAGCAAGGGCTCTCAGTCCCACCTTTCTTTACTTTAGGACTTTTTCACCCTTCTGATTTCCTTTTGTTGATCCACATAACAGATACTTTGGCCTTTGGCAATAGCCTCATCACCCTTAAAAATGCATACTGTGGCCTACAAACCAAATAATATTTTCCTTTGGAGTCGCTAAAAAGCACACAAGGAAGCAAAGACGGATGAGAAAGATAAAACATTTTGGAATTTTACTGACCTTCCCAATGAGTGTCTGATGCAGATGTGTGTGATCACCCATGAAACAAAGCCCGCTTGTCCCCACTCCCCTTCACTCCTGAGCTTATCTAAGGCTTCTTGCTTTTAACAAGAGACAAGATTTCCAAAGCAAGCTGTGAATGAAGGCATTGTACTAGCAATATGATTTAAATAAAGTTATCAGGATGAGCACCTTCAAGCTTTCTGGCACACAGATCCAAACTTTGTACTGTGGCACAGGCCGGGCAGAGCTGGTCTAGAACAAAACTCTTACTTCATATTTAAATATTGGCTTCGTGTTGTGATGGATGAGCCCAATCAAGCACGTAGTTTTCCTACTTATTGTATTTCATGTCTATCATTTTAATGATAATTATTAAACTCGATCCTGGGGCAGAGAGCAAGTCAGGAGGGAGATATCGCGAGGCACCCCGTCTCCCTGCAGGGTTAAGCCCATAGTTAGCCATCTGAAGAACTTCTGGACAACTCTGTGGGATGGGGCCTCCCCTGTTTCAGCCACAACATAGCCTGCAGGAGGCTGTCCAGGGTGTGCAGTCCTGGGGTGCACAGGGAAGAGAAGGGGGTGCCATGGGAAGGAGCTTTCTTCTCACCCCGAGCTGGCCCAAGGAACGGGCAGGGCCCTGCCACAGCCCTTGCCCAGCAGTGACAATCGTAGCTTATGTTGTGCTGAAAACATATGCGAGGATTTTGGTGCCACCATGGCAAGGGGAGAAAAAGAGACAATTGCGAGTTGCTGTGAGGAATGTCAGCTCATCCCTCTTCACCCCCGAGAAGAGCCACACTGGGGATGGGGCACGCTTCTCCTGCAGCTCCAGGCTGTCCCTCTGCTCGGGGCACTGACTCCTCTTTCTGCTTAAAGGGAATCTCAAAGAGGAATGGGGGGGAAATCCCCAGAACAGAGAGCTGAGCAACAGCTAAGAAACTGAATGCTGAATGTCAATGTTGTGGAGGACGTTCCCACACAAAACCTCATTAAAATCATAAAAAACAAATTCTAGACATTAGGAACTCTTAGCCAGTACTTTTAGACTCTACGGATGCTTATTATCGTGTCCGCATTGTAGGGTTTTTGATAATCTATGATGTAGCGTAGATACAGTCACAGAGACTTTACCTACCTGCATTTATCATTCTGGAAAGATCATATCTATTAATCACCGATAAGAGCACAGCCTATTGTGTCCCTGACAATTAGAGCTCTCTGCCAGCAGAGCAGACGCAAATGCCAAGATGAACGAAATGTAAGATCTCTTTAAAGAGTTTGTGGGGATTTTTTTCAGAAAATCTTGTGCATGCTATAAGTAGGGTCTTGAAATTTTTTAGTGTTCTGCAAGTGAATGTTAATCAGCTCTAACCACCTATGCCCAGGGAAGGGGGGGCAAAGATCTTTTTCCAGTCACCACAAAAATATGTTGCAACTTTAAATGGGGTTGGGGGGTTGCCTTGCCTTTGGGAGCTGTACTAGAGAGCACTCACAAAATATGGGTTTGAATATACAGGAGCTGACCTGAGGCCCCAGCACTACCCACCTTCAGGGGTGAGGGGAATGGCCTGGAGCTGGGCAAGAAACCTTGTTCTGGGCCCGTAAGACTTTTCGGAATTTGCAATAGTTAGCTGCTTTGTGCTGGGATAAGACCAAGTCACCTTAAAAAATAAAGAAAACCTTTGTAAAATGTGAGTAAATAAGAGAAAGAGAAACCATAGCAGAAAAGCAAAGGGAACAAGAAAATGGATAAACAGATCATAGATGTGATCAGGGGTTCTGCAGGTCATGCGGTGAACCGTTGGAGTGTACTGGGGACAGCAGACACTTCCAGGCAGGTCTCACTTGTTTTAAGCATATGACCCTTCTGCTAGGCTGCGCTGAATCTGCCTGTTCTCTTTTATCCCTGTTTTTAACCACAAAACGAAGCTAAGAAACCTTTCCTGACAAAGGAGTCATTGAAACTTTCCCTTGAAAATGTCTCATTTTGACAAATAACCATGAACAAATTGTCTAATCAGAAAGTTCCCAGCCGTCACAAACAAGCTACCCATTTATGCCTGAGCAAGATCAAACCTTTCAGCATTTGATAATGCATTTTACAATTTAAACTTCAGTTTGCCCAGACAAATAATAGTACAAAATAGTTTTTTGACTATTTTTTGTCAGAATAAAGCACGTGATCGATCTCTTTCTTAAACAAGGTTGCCATAGGAAAGTGTCTGAACTTTGCCACCTAGCTTTGCTACCTTCACAAGTATTAAGTTAATTTAAAAAATACATTGAACTCACGGAAGGAACTGAATTTTTCTCAAGTCCATTGTATTTATCCCTTCTGTTGGTCTCTTGTACTCTCTTGAGGGCAGATCTCTAGTCTTCACCTGTGAAACATCTAGTACATAAGACTGTAAAGCATTGATGCAGGGACTATGAAGACTGCTCTGGGTTTGTGTGGCTCCCAGTACGAGGGGTCGAAGTCACGACTGCCTCTTTCAGGGCTGGGGCAGCTGATGGTACATGCTGGGAGCTGGCACTCGGCAGCCCTGACAGGGCAGCTCTGTAGTGCGCAGGGCTCCCATCAGAGCTGTGCCCTTCAGTTCCCCGTCTGTGGGAAGATGAGGGTCAAGGAGAAGCTGGGGCAAGAAAACCCAAGCACATTGGGGTCTTACCTGCAGGCGGCTCAGAGACGGCCAGAGACGGCACTCCCACCACTGGGTGCACGTTCCAGGCGCGCTCCTGGGTCTCCTCTTTCAGATGCGGCCTAAGGGGCTGCTTCAGTGCAAATAATAATTTATGACAACAGCACATGGTTACATCTATAAGAATAACATGTTCATAATAATTAATATATGCTTTCAGAGTGTTTCAGTGGCCATAAACAGCACTGTAATTTTTTTTTTAATTTCCCCAAAGAATTTACCTGTCATGTGAGAAATCCAAAGCAGTGTTTTTCAAGCCCTAGCAAGATAATACAGTTCTGCAAACAAGACAAAAATTGCTCAAAAATTTTTTTTCCTATGAACTGACTTGTAATTTATTTCTGCCAGTGTTCTGAACTCTGAGTGAGCTCGCTGCTGGAAGACCAGAGACAGCACATTTTGAGACTGTTTTTTCGAGTTTTACAGGTTTGAACAGAAAAAAAGTTTACTCTTGGTTGCTATATAATTCCCGTACATTTATTTCAAATCAGCTGGGTTTTCTGCAGAAAATAGAGCTCTCCTTTTCTTTCCCTTTTCTAGAAGGACATAGGTAGATTTTAATTCAGGAAGATTGTAATTTGGAGAGAGTGGAAGTTCTAGGAGCAAGGCTGCAGCGTGTGTGATCGGGGCAGTGGTGTATATTCTAGCACTGGGTCAGGAACCAGAGATATGGGAATTGGCTTGCTTCTGAACAGAGGAGCCAGTGACATTCCAGGTCCTGATACAAGCTCTTCCGAAAAGCATTATCCTTGCACACACTGCTTTCCCAGTCAAAAAATCAGGCTCTGCTCCTGCACCCGCTCTCGCTGCAATGTACCTTTGGAGTGAATCCACTGGCCAGCACAGTGGCACGAAGGAGGAGTTCAGCTCCATGGCCCCCATTGCTTGGGAGAGCGACAGGCGGTCGTGGGAGAGACCCCATGTCAGGCAGGGAAAGCTCTCACCAGAGCCGGTGCTGCTGAGGAAGGAGCAACGCTCTAGGGCAGGAGGGGCAGAGGTGGGAAGGGCGTGCCGTGAAGGGAAGAGAAGGAGGATGGAGCCGAACTCTCAGGAGGATCTGACCTCCCAGGTTAAATGATGTTTTCCCCCATTCACTTTAGATAATCCGTCTCACCGGAAGAACTTAGATCTCGCACACTCTTTCTCTGTCAGGCAGGATGCGAAGAACTCAGGAGGGCTGTTTTATGACCTCCCTACAGAGTAGGCATTTCTCACCAGGAAAACCTTCTTCCCAGAAAGTATTTCTCAGAAGAGAAGTATTCCTGATAGGGGAAGCTTGTTTGCAGAAGGACGGACTCTAATAGAAAGAAACCACAAGTCCGTTGGACTAAAATAGTGCCAAGCTTGTGATGATTGCTATTGTGCATTTGTTTTTTACCGCCAACAGTCACAGCTTAGAAAACTTCTAGTCAGTTCACTGAAAACCAATTAAATACCCAGCCGCTACTTTTGTTGGGGGACTGCTAGCGTGATTTTTAAGCCAGTTTGTGAAAGCAAGCATTTTGTTCTAAGAGGATGACCGAATTATTCCCAACTTTATAGATGAGATCTGAAATCAGTACAGATGTTCCTGCTCAGTCAAAATGGTAGAAGCAGCATTGTTACAGCAATGTAGACATTTTTTTTATGTCCGTAAAGGTGAAGATTTTGCTCCCCACTGTTACTTTACTCTTGTAGATCAGATTTTATCTGACCAATGAAACCCTGTCATCCCATCAACAGATCCTGGCCAGGCATGATATCCCATCAGGACTCTTAAGAAGCTTCTGATATTTAAAGAAGAATCATAAACATTATGGGTGTTACAAGATAATGGTAGCTTTTTTGTCAGGTAGCATAAGATGGGTCATTTTAAACTCTTGGGTTTGGGGTGAAATTTCTCCCTTCTGCCCATTCAGAAAAAATAAAAAGCAAACTGACAAGCTGATGTTAACTGAAGCTGAGGGGCCCTTTACAAGCTCTAGTCCTCTTACATTTTTTGATTTAGAGAAATTTACCTTTAAAAAAATAATACTCTTGGTCAACTGAGTCCTAAATAATCCAGAGCCTTAGAAATGTCCTTGGAAAGAGAAGGATTTCTCTGTATCTGAGAAATGCTTTCAGAAATGTCAAGAGTAATAATGTATATAGTAATATAGTAATAATCTATGGAAAAGACAAATAAATGAAAATTTGTTGGAAGCCAGAGGTGCTTTGTGGGACTGGGAGTGTTTGGGGTATTGGAAATAGAGCACAGGTCTCCATCACTGAGATGAATCGATGTCATCTCAGCAGAAGCTGAAACTCGTTAGCATCTCACGTCTGTTAGGTGGCCTGTGCAAAGTGCGTTGTCACTGTTGATGCAGTTCTTAGTTAGTAAGGGGTTATCATATGTATGGCATCCTTTATTGTTTTACACAGGAATTTAGGAACTGATGTGGCTTAAGTTGAGTCACATTGTAGGGGCAGAAAAGGGGAAGTCAGATGTGATCTGCAGCTAATCAAAAGGCGTTTGAAACTTTTCTATAGATAAAGCAGATTTGTGTCTGAAACTGCATATTAACATTTTTGCTAAAATGTTCTTTCACTGTCATTGTGTTCAGAGACACGTCCACTTGTAAGAGCAGCTGTGCAACTAAAAATGTCTGAAAATTCAACAATAAAATATTGAGAAACTGCATCAACACTGACAACTCACTTCACACAGGCCACCTAGGAGATGTCCGATGATAATGAACTTCAGCCTTTGCTGAGGGCATGTAGTAGATTAGGTCATTGAGTTGAATGAGTAGAATCTACCCAAAAACATTATGATATGTGGTTAGAGAATATAAGCATTGCTAAAAAACTAAATTGAAGTTACACATGGAGAACCAACAAATAATTTGCATCCTGAAATATGAAACTCTCTTTTATCACCCCACACACATATAATTGAATTGCAATGCTGGACAGAGATGGAACTAGCCATGCTCTACTATTGACACAATACAGGCAGCACCCAAAACTAAAAGCATCACGCTGAACATGGTGCCTCTGCTTGCACTTTGCCCAGAGTGACATCGTTGTGGTAAATTACTCGTACTTGCAGAGCTAAGCTGCTGGGTGTGAAGGAGATGCCTTACAAGGACGCATTTAGGAGGTCTATTCTGCAGCCATGGTGCTGACAATGTTCAGAATCATTAAGTGCCATGAAGACCGTGTGCCATGGAAATCAAGGAAAGACAGCAAGTCAGAAGTAACTGATTTGTGTCTAAGTTGTCATATCCCCTGCTTGCATAACGGAAGCACAGGAATAATTTGCTGCGTAGCCAGTGATATCAGCTACATTTTTGTTGAAGAAATATGCATTTAGAAACCCTCTGGGACTCCACCACACTGCTCCCTGTGTGGTCTTCCTCCTACTGAAACCTTCTTACCCACATCTTCAACCTTTTGTTGACGTTCTTCCTCTTCCTACACTTCTCCCAAATTTTCCTGGGAAAAAAGTGTCATCTCTACTCGTACAGCTGGAGTTTCTCCCCCTTTCTGAAAAACAGCAGGAAAGAAGGAGCAGAGGATTAGAAAATCCTTAATCTTGTTTTGATGTCAGTAGGAGTTTCACGTAAGTTAGAACAGCAGTTCCAAGGGTAGAAAGAACTCTCTGTGACACTGTTTTTCTAAAGGACATTTGTAAATGTTATCTAAGCTGAACTGATCCGCAATACCTAAACTTTTCACTGCTTTTCATGGCAGAGGAAAGAAGATATTATAAATATGTAAAATAAGGCACTAGTACATTAACATAAATAACTCTAATAAATTGTAAAGCTTTGTAGAAAACAGAAAACTGCTAATGGAATAATGCACATTTGTTGATTCTTGGAGCAGACACTGGCCATACATCATGCACCAAAGCAAGTGCTAAGAGCATCAGCACGTAACAGCATTATTTAAACTTCTTTTATGGGCAAGATTAAATAGTCATCAAAGCAGCCCATACCGAGACTGCTGATTGGTTCCAACAGACACTGATTCCTTTTTCTACTATTTGTTTGCATGTAAGAGACTATCACAGGAACTTCAGTGTTTGGGGTTCTCATTAATATTTACATCCTTAAAGCAATACCTTCCTGGCAGTTGACCGCCAGATTATCAATAATGAAAACTGCCCTTCCAAAAGGACCAGCCCAGAGGTCAAAAGCACAAGATTCAGTAATCCCCTTCTGTCATCCTGCCTCACTCAAACTTGCCAGACAACCTCAAGAAAGGATTATCATGCGGTCTGTCACTCCATTTCTTTGCTGCTTTGCCCAACAGAGGCATCAATAAAATGTATTACAATGGGCAAAAAATGGTGTCAACTCACGGCCCACAGGAACTGAACCAAACCCATCAACTCATTGCATGTAAAGCACTGAACACAGTGACAAGACAAATGACAACTGCTTTTGGTCACTCTAGTCTGGTGTGGATTTGAATGAAGGACTAAGGAACATAGGCAAAGGCACATGATAACCAAAGCTCCTGCAGAGGTGGTTAATGACCATATTTTCCAAAATGTGGATTTGCATATAAAGACCTTGGTTCAAGCATGTTCCCCTGCGTGTTCCTGCACCCTGTGGGGTTACTCACATTCTCAAAGCTAAGCTGAAATGGAGGCCAAAAGGTACCTCCTGCACAAGCCTTCCTCCATTCATTGGTAGGACCACCAGCAACAAAAGGTAACGCACTCTCTGAGAAGCAAAGTTATTAAATGCCATACACCCAGACGGGGCGCGTGGAAAGTCAAGCACCGTAGCTGTACTCTGGTCTATTCTGCAGCTTTGTAAATTTGACCCATCCTTTCTCTTTAAGGAATGAAAATGCTTTGGAGCCAGGTTAAAGGGATAAATTGCAGGTTGAAAGTCCTTGGGTTGTTGATGCTCTTTATGCCAGATAAAACAAATAATAGAGTTTGATGGAATGGAAATCTCCATATTCTGCCATACACTGAAGTTGTTTATGGTTCACTTGGCACAAATTTTTTTGGCACTAAATGGGCTTTTGAAGGTGAATTTTGATATTAAGAAACTCTGGCTGTAAAAATGGACAAATTAACAGGAATGAGTGCTTTCACACAGGAGAAAATGATCCATTAGCTGCTCTTTTGCCATTGTAGAAAAGCCCATTTTTGGCTTGTCCTCAGAGAGTCCAAGGATGCTTATAATACAAGCAACATTTAGAAAAATTTCATTACACAGAGAAAATTTCAGGCTTCAATTTTTCTTCCTGAGAGAGTTCAGCAGTGGCTTATTCGCCATGTGTGTGTGCGTGTGCATGTGTCTTTATACACAAAATTAGGTTCTAGCAAAAGGAAAGCGCATTTATGCAAAAAGCAATTCATCAACCACTTCTGTGCTCAGAATTCACTGAGGTAATTTAGATACTTTAATGGCAAGGTAGTTTAGGTAAGGTATGCAATAAATGTTTCCCCCAACCCCTCCAAACTGTTAGAGTAATGGAAAATGTGTGCTCTAAATGAATCTTCAGTAAAGTAATTCTTGTTTTAATTATTTATCAGTTAGAAAATATGAAAAATAATGACATAGCAAACTTCTCTGAAACCTCTTTTCATGTTGTGGGAGCACTCTCACATTAGCCGGAGTTTTATGCTGGCTGTAACTAAAAGGCTAACGTAATGCAGTGTGCAGCACTAATCTGTTTCTCATGACATTAAATGTGCAGCAAGGAACTACCGCTATGAGGAGACCCTTTGGATCTATTATTTGCAATATTTTCACCGTGGCCTTGACCTTAGTGATGTCAGGCATATATTACATCTCCACTATAATTTACTATTGACATCATGGATTAAATTTGTTGTATCAGCTAATGCAACAGAGCAAGCAAGGTAGATTGAGAAACAAAGCCAGCTGCTGAAATACGAGGGTTGTCAAGTATAAATTTACAAAAGATATTCAGACTGAGCGCAGAAGACAAAAATAAATGGACAGAGAAGCTGTTTTTGACAGACTGCAAAGGGCTAGAGACTTAAACTTGAGCATTGTAAATCCAAATGTCACAAAATGCTGCTACAGAATGTGAGACGTGTCTATTTCTCAGGAATATAAATGGTGATATGAAACCAAACTTGCAAGATGCTGTGCATTTTTGAAAAGTCTATCACTATCTCCTGATAAGAAATTTAGTGATCTTTTCCTCTTAGCTTTAAAAGCAGGGAAATTCATCATTTAAATTCAGTGACCAATATAATAACTGTATTTGGGGCAGGTAGATTACAAAAATAGCAAAAAGTAAGCTTTGTATAGTTTTCTGGGTTTCTAGAAAAACATATTAAACTGACTGTTGTGTTCTTGTGGTGCAATTTAGCCAATCACATCTAGCTAATTCTTATTTGCACATTCATATAGATAGATGGTATTTTTCAGCTAAGTTCTGTGTCTGTGGAAGAGCAGTACTATATAAAAACAAAATACATGTTATGTTATTCATATAACTCAGGAAGAGTTCTCTTGCCAAGGATTTACTGCGGTTTCTAGAATGACGTACTACCTCACCGCCCATAGACAGGACTCCATGGAGCGAGATGTCCATGGAGCAAGGTCCGCAGCAGTGCTCGTGCCTGCCCGCTGCTGAGGCTGGGGAGCATCCTGCAATTGCTTCAGCTTCCAAATTCTCAAATCTTGAAGCAAGCAACCGAGGCTGAAAATAGAGGCACAGCATGCTGGCCGAAGGCTCCACCTTGGAGATTTTCAGCTCCGTGTTGGACTCGGCAGCAAGCATGCGCTTTTATTTCTTAACAGCTTGAGGGAATAAATCTAACTTGAGGAAATTAACCTATGACTCCATGACCTAAGTAAGTTGTCAGCACAGATTTAAGAGGATCATATCGTAGTCACAGGACTGTCAATGAAGTAACTGTGGGTTCTAACAAAATATAAATAGAGGGCACAGTTTTGGGATAAATGCAGAGACAGGAATGATACCTTTCTGTGGGATATTCTGAATACCTCCAAAACAACAGCATTTTGCAGAATCCTTTCCTCCAGTGCAAATCTAGTTGTGGCCTGACTGACGGTATGGCTACCTCTAGCAATCAAAGAGCAGAGCATGTGAAATAATGGCTAGCAAGAGCAGGCTTTATTTCAAAGGGTCTCACGGCTTTTTGTTGAGGTTTTTTGCTGCTCGGAAGTCCTCATTTTAAATAAAAATTGGGATGGGTTAAAGCAAGGTTTTGACACATGACTAAAAGCAACATTAAGAGGAATGGTCTTTAGCTTTTTGCTATTGTGTCAAAGGTGCTGTGGGAGATGATCAATGTAGGCCAAACCCAGAGAGATTCCACGCACTGCTGACTGAAAACACCTCTCTGGAGCAGCTCAGACACACTGTGCTGCAAGAGGTAAGAGCAACAGCATGCTGCATGAGCTTAGCATTAATTTTGATTAATTTTGCAGATCAAGCATGAAATGCCTTTTGTAGTGCTCTCTGGCGCTAAACGATTTACACCAGTTTAGAATTTTCCAATCTTAGCATCAATTATTTGTGACAATTCCAGATATCTACCGATTTTTGGCAATGCAGTATTCATACCTAGGGCTTCATTCAGCCTATATATTGATTCCCTCTAAGATCTGCTTTTCTGGGAAAATTTTTTACACCTGGCCAGCAGATGTAGCTCGGCTATTATACGTGATGCGATTAATCTGGAAGGCTGGCGTCACAGTACTTTCCACGATGCTGTGGCAGCATTATTGTGATTCATTAGTGTCACTTCCTCAGCAAGTTGTAATTGGTGGTGCTATATTGTTTCTGTAAAAAACCAGTCACTGTGGCAGTAGGAAAAAGAATGGCATATTTTCTTTTCCAAGGAAAACAAAGGTTATCCTTGTTTACGTATCTAGTGTAAACGTAAAATGAACAAGCTCCATCCTTAATTTACCTCTTCTACCTCACTGCAAAGCCTAGGTGTTAGAGGACGGCGTTGAGATGCATTCACCAGACAAAAAGTGTTTTCTATTATTAATGGCTGGAGGAGCCCTCTGTGTAATCAAAGGGCATAGCCGCGGTGATATACGGCCAGTGACAAACGGAGAGATCTTTCCCTCTCACTGCTACAAGCTTACCAGTGTGCAGCCAGCAACTTCCAGCGCTGTATATCTGCAAGATAAATAGCACGAGATATGAATATACGCAGTGCTTACAGCCTTGAAAAGTATTGTTATATCCCCCCCCATACAATCATTCTAAATATGACTCAAGTGCATTTTTCACAATTTCAGAGCTATTCTTGCTGTTTGGAAATAGAAACACTTTCTGAGCAGAGATTTAAAACCCTCTAACAATGCTGCTTTCCGAGGTCTGGTTTGGAAGCGGGTGCTGTGCAGCTGATGGTGTCAGCAGAGCAGCTTTCATGAGATTCATGGCCCTCTTTTGCACTGACAAGCAGCACTGAACATATCTGTGAAAGGAATCAGCTAAAGAATATACAAGAAATCATTTTTATTTCTCTTATGCACCTACGCCAAAGCAATCGCAGGGAAGAACTCCTTCTCTTTAGTACATGTGTATTTAAGAAAAAAGCCGTGTTATTCATTTCTCCTGTAGTTGTTTCTAGTCGCATTTTAGTCTTTTCGTTTTAGAAGGCCAGATATTCTGTGTAGTAACATTTCCTTAACGTAAGGATGTATCTGAACTGAGACAAAACTTTAAAGCTAAATAGGGAGCAATTGCCAGTGGAAAGTAAGGCGAACAAAGGTGCTTGGTAAATAAAAAATGAGGTGCCCGTTTGCCTGCTTTGACTTTGTTGCTGCTGGTATAAGTGAGTCCAGATTTCCACAAACATGAACTCAAAGCTGTCAGCGGGCAAGACCAGCCCCTCCGTGGGCTCAGTGACAGGAAGTCGTCCCCACGCACGTGTAGAGACACGCAGGGACACGCAGGCACACAGGGAGGAAGGCAGTGCCGCTCCGTGACCTTCCAGTGAACTTTCTAGGAGACGCAAAGATCAGTCAAGAAGGCAAAGGTCAGCATTCATGCTGGTCACAAACAAAAATCAGATTTAGCCAGTCACTGGAAGAGTGTTTCTGGGCCCTTGGATCATCTGAGCAAAATACTAATAAATACATTTTGCACAGGGAAAAATTGACTTAGTCAGTGTTTACTGTCTCTGCATGGCTCAGTTTTGCTACAGTCATTCGACAATGCATTAGAAGTTATGTTCATTTTTCCCCTGTAATATATCGATGGAGGAGAAAAATGGAGTTAAAGAATATGAAGGAAGTGCACAATGTGAGAAGAATCTGGGAATTCAAAGTGAGCAGTGCCACTGCTCGTGTTGTGAGACACCAAAGTACGAGCTGAAGAAAGGAAATTACGTGTTGATTGCCTATGAAGAAAAACATTGAGTTAAAAGTAAGGCAACAGTAAATGAAGTCTGTAATTTCAGTTGTAATTGATTTCTCCAGCCTCCTGCACAGTGCTTGGTATCAGATTATACCACAGTGGTATCTTTGTTTAAATCAGAGGGGAAAAAAATAAAATCAGAATGAAATATACAAGTAATATAATCCTACTTTCAGCAGGTCAGAAGTGAAAACAAATGTGGTGATTTTGCTTCTGCTGTAGCCTGAGGTGGACATTTGCCCAAGTGACAGCATATGAGATACATTTTTGCACAAAACTCCCATTGACTTCATCGGGGCCCTGATCTAACCCAGACACAGCAAGTGCTGTATCCTAGAAGAAGCACAAACCCCGACCACGTGAGCGCCTTTGCTACAGCAGACTGGGAGGATCTTGTTCTGAGAAATGAGTGATTAGGAACATTATTTTTTTTCCCCTTGCCTTTGCTTTTCTCACTGACACAGTCCAATACACTAATGCAAATAGCAAGTTCCACTTAGGGAAAATGATGAGTGAAGCTCAAGAAGGATTAGAGAGATGTGAAATTTTGGTTACACATTGGAAAGGATACCTCTAGCTGGTAACAGTGTACTTCAATAATGGCAGGCAGCTCATCGATACACTTTTATCTAACATATTATAAAATTTCTCAATATATCCTTCCACTCAGAAAGTTTTCCAAATAAAACAAAGTAAAAGGAAAAAGCTTAAAGTATTTTCTCATGCATGATTATTGGTGACTTTAATTACTTCTCACGCTTGTTCTTTTTCAGAGTCATCTGGATGATTTTGACCGCTTACCCATTTCTTCTAGCTCCTAAAACAAATGCTCTTTCACCAGTAATTGCTCACTCTGGGGCTAGTTTTATTGTGCTTTCTTTTGGGAAAAGGAAAAAAAGGGTTGGGTTCATTCTCCAGCTTTTGCACTAGAATACGAGTGCAAATGTTTCTGCAAGACCCAAGCGCGGCAGCTCAGGGCATTCCCTGCCCCAGCGCTGGGAACTGAAGCGCTTTTCACGGCAGCAAGGAGCTACCAGGAGCACTGAGGCTGCTTTGTGCCGGCCCGAAGGCAGCTCCTTGCGCCCGGGAGCTGGCATCTCCACACTCCTGCCTGGCCCAGGGCTGGGCTGAAGCGTCCAGCTTCTCCGTGAAGGGGTCCAGGAGTAGAGCCCCAACAGTAACTCTAGATGAGGCTTGGGCTGGGGTGGTGAAGCAAGGCATAAATTAGACAAGTTCAAGGCAGGCAGTATTTAATATACAAATTACAGGGAGGGCTTACAGCCAGGGCTACTCTTCTGTCTCCATTGCAGAGCAGAATAATGGAAAATCCAATCTTTTAATCTTTCTGCAAATATTTTAACTCCTTTTGAAGTCCTTCTAATGATAGCATTTACTTCACACCCCCGCCAGCACTGCTGGGTGTGGGAGGGCTCGTAGATCCTGAAGTGGCTGTGGAGCCTCTTCTTGTCCCATCAGCCAGCAGAGAAATATTACCCAGCAGCAAATAAACGGCACTGGCCAACTTTTACTCAGGGATATGGAAGCATCTTGCCAAGGAACACTCTGATCTACATACACTGACTTTTTAAAAAGCTGAAAGAGTCTGAGAAGCCTGTAAAAGAAGCTAAGGTCATGCAAATGTTTTAAAATGGTAAAAGTGATAGCTAATAGACATTCAACCTATTAAGCTGTAAAGAGCCATCGTCCCAGTCTGGAAGCTTAACATTGGAGACAATCAGTGAATAATTAAATAATGGCAGCAGAACATTTCTCTTGGGACATTTTCAGGGAAGTTAAGTCTTGTCAGGCAAGTGTGATCTTAGTTTTTTTGATGAAATAGCAAGTTCTACCAATAAAGTTAAAAACTCCAACAAAGCAACATATTCACATTAAATGGACTAAACCAAAGAGATGATATGGAGTGTCTGGGAACTGAAAGCCGCCATCCTCTGCTGAGGCCCCACAGCACTGGCCCTTGCTCCACTCAGACTCCATAGCTGAGGGCAACAGCAAGGCAGGGGCAGGGACGCACCACCCAGACAAGAGCAGAGCAGGTCCAGCGGTAGTAACCGCAGTCAGCCAAAAGTCCACTCACCTGAGACAAGTCCACAGGGCCCAGGCAGGTCTGAGGTCAGGCTGGGAAGTCAGGTCAGCGAGGCCAGATCAAGCTCGGCGCAGTACAAGGCTGCCACAGGCACACCTAAAATCCAACCTGGGCAAGGACCAAGGGCAAAAGCCTGAGCTTAAATGCAGCTTCCAAGCCAGTGAACAAAAGCCCCATGAGGCTTCCTCCATCTCTTTCTCATGCAGCCCCTTCTCAGAGCTTAGCTGCTTGCACAGGAGCTCAACTGGGGGTTGCACAACTGCACTGTGTCAGAGCAGCCCTGGAGCACAGGCAGCCAAAGCCATGGCGGAGATGTGGGGGGAAGAGCCTGCAGCTCAGGGCCCCAGCATGGATTTGGGAGTAATGGTGCTAAACAAAGGAACATGGACTTTCAGCACAATATACAGAGGAGGATGTGAAGGCAAGAAGATATGTAGCATTAACTGGATTTCAGAAGGTGCTATTATACCTGCATACAGCATTAGCAAATATGGGAATATTGGGTCAGACCTCGAAGTATATTATGAAATTACAAAAAGGTTTAAATAAAAAGGTTTAAAGGTTTAAAGGTTTAAATAAAAAGTTCAAAAAAAAAAAGAGTCAGGAAAATATGCCTTAATCTGTTAAGGTTATCCAAGAAGGAGTTAAAAAGTGACTTAGTCAAAGTCTGCAGGTATCTACATAAGGAAGAGATTTCTGATAAGAAATAGCTATTTAGTGTAACAGAAAAAGGCACAATAAGACCCAATGGTTGGAAGCTGCAGCACTTTCTCTAGCATGGGCCATTAATCATGGGAACAACCTACCGCAGGATGTGGTAGATCATTTGAAGTCTTTAAATCAAGACTGCATCTTTACAAAAGAAATTCCCTCTCTCAAACAGAAAATCTGCATCTGATGCAGAAACTGCTGTTTGGGGTTTACACCCTGAATTGCTCCAGGATTGAGGTGAAAGTCCTTAAAATATATTGAATTTATTATCTATTCAAATATATAATCTATTAAAAAGAAAAACAGCTTGGTGCAAAAAAATAGTAAAGACAAATGAGTGGGGTGTTATAGGCAGCATAACAGATTTGTGGGCCTTTCTCACTAGAATTCACACAGCTATTTACAGGAACAAACTAACGGAAAAGAAGCAGACAGGGGAAAGGAAAAAAGTATTCTTTCTAAAATATATGTCTTCTATCCTTTAAACCCAGTGTGATAAAGACACGCTTTTTCTTGAAGTTCATCTGGTGGAGTTCTGACTGTGCATGGTGATGGGCTCACCAGTTGTTATTTATGAAGCATGGATTCTCGGGCATGGTTAAAAAATACCAGTTGGCCTTTTTTCAGTTCAGTCCCATTCCTTTGAGGCCTACTTAATCATGCCTGAAAGAGATCTGTAAAACAGAAGCACTTTGAGTTTCCTACAGAGAAAAAAGGAAGACACCAGCCTGTGGGAGAGAATACAGCTCTTATGTCAGAAAGAGCAAAGGCATAGGGTGCAATTCCACGGCTACACTTTTGAGTTCAGACCGCCTAAGTTTATGGCCAGAACTCCCATGGGGAGGGGCGGGAGTATATGAGGATATTTGCTACTTTTTATAGTAATAGCACTAAGCCTTTATATAATTCTAGCGCCCTGCTCTGATAGGACCTTCTTTGTGCTGAGAGCTGCACAAACACAGAAAAAAGAGGAGGTGAGGACGATCCACGCACTGGAAGAGCACCATAGCCCAAAATCTTGAGTAGCCTGCACAGAAAACTTGAGCTGGTCTTTCAGGGCTGCTCCCGTCACAGAAAATGGACTCTGGTTCCCCATCTGCTCTGAGCCTGGGTGAAAAACCTTTCTCTCAGATTTTATGTACAGTTTTAGCCTCTGATACACAAACAGCTGCTGGATGAAAGCGTCTGTTCCAAGTTCACTGAGCTTTTCTTGATCAGAGACGAATAGTAAAGAGCTGGATTCAGAGATTATGCTGGCTTTGCTCCATCTGTCTCTTGGGATCCGGTAGTCATGTCCCTAACCCTTCTGTGACCTAAGCATATGTAATACGTGTAGCATGGCTCAAGACAGCGTATGAGGAAACAAAAATGCATAGTGAATAGGTGCTACCTGCTAATTTGTTATCTGCATGCCACTGAACGTGGCAGCACAGCTGGAGGTGCAGGCTTTGTGTGCGTGCAGGCTGCACGCGTGTGCACGCTCTGTGTGGGTGTGTACGTGCATGCTACATGCGTGCACCATCACCCCTGCCAGAATGACAAATTTCCAATTAAAATTGGAAGCTCTGTGGTGTAAGCGTTTTATGCCTGTGCTGTTCCTGGTAAACATGCTACAGTTCAAAGGAGAATCAGGCGTGACAGTTCAGTAGAGTTCCTACTGTCGAGTCCTTAAATTTATTAGCCATTTCACACATTTCACCATTCACATTGTTGGATCACTTCTCCTTTTTCCATAAGCTTATAAAAACAAACAATTAGTTAAGAAAATTTCCAGGGCTTTTCTCCCCGCACAAGCCCTTTTTAGTCTTCCTTTTTCTAAAGCCTGCTGTTGGGCTGAGCAGCATTTTTACCCCCTGGGGTCTGTGTTTCACCAGTGATGGTAGCCAGATGAGGCTGTTTCAGGATGACACAAAGTACCATCTCCACAGAGGCCGAACATCTCTCTGAATTACCCCACAAGTGTTGCTGACTAGAGGAGCCAGGGAGAAGACGAGAGGCTCGGCTGCTGTTCAGCATGTCACAGCACTGTTAGCCCAAGCTGTCAGTCATCACAGCCCAGATCCCACACTGAAACCTCCACAGGCTTTGAATTAAGCCTTAAGCGTTTTGGGTCTTTGGGACTTTGTGTGCATGTGTGTGGTTTCTGGGTGTATGTTTTAATTTTGTTTTGTTCTGGAAATATCAAGTATGTCCTTTGAAACCATTAGAAATGAGGTTTATATAGATATGGTAAAAGACCACTGTAGGCAAGGATAATAAAATATGAAGTTATTATGAGAGACATAACAACTGATTTAAAATAAGAAGAGCTGAGTTTTTCAAGTTCAGCAAGTATGATTATTTTTCTCTTTCATTTTCTGAGTGCCTGTGAGTTTATAGAGTCCTAATTTGAGAACTGGAACAAACTGGGTTTGTTTATGAACAAGCAATATAAACTCACCTATCAGACTCATCAGTACATGGGCCAAATCATAAATTGCCGTCTCACTGTTGGCTTTAAGATTACAATGACACTTACCCCCTGTGAGGATGGGCCTCTTATTTTTGAATCAGGAAAGCTAAGAGCGTTGCTTCTGGCGAGGACAGCTCTAAAAGGAATCATTCCTAATGCAATCTATCCTTGAAATAAAGCTCCCTCTCATCTGCATTCCGTGTGTCATCTGATACGGGCTTCAAATATAAAATTTTCATTGTTTTTAGATGACATTATTGGGATGGGAAAAAATATTAGCAACATGATTCCTAACAGAACCTGCACGAAGCCATCACACGTTTGACTTCCTGCTAGACATAAATCCATTATCTTCCAAACTGTGTTGCTCACATGACATTCCTACTAAGCAGCTGCAGATGATAAGAGCTACTCTGTGTAATTTGCTTTGAAGTATCTTTGCATTAGGATTAACCAGATGATGTGCTCTTTTATTTTCTCTCCCTCTTTCCCTCTTTCTCTCTCATTGTTGTTGTTGTTGTTCGCATGGTCCTGTTCCTACAGAAAGGTTTGTTTTGATGTCTGAACTGCTAGAAAGAACAGAGAAATCTGAAACTGCTAAAATCAGACAGTAAAAAGCCACTGCAATTAGCCAGTATGAGTACTTGACAATACATCTGATTTACCAACAAACGACTGTTCTGTCTGTCTTGCCATCAGCTTGCTTTCAAGTCCAAGTATGCATTGTTTTTCAATCATTAGCTTTTGAAACATGATTTCATTAGGAAGAACACTTTGGCATTGTCTGAAAAAGAGAATAGTTTGTATTTGTATTGAGTGACAACATCTCTATCGTTTGAGACACTGAATTGTTTCGTAGCTTCTTCCAAGGGACAGTTTTGTTGAGTGAAGAGCGACATCTTTGCACACTCATTTTCTGCATCACTTGTCAAACACAGTGCAAAGGAAGTGACTATGAAAATGCAAATGAATATCCTCGTCTAAATACTGCTAATATGATAGCATGCTGTACATCTGACTGGCTCAGAAAACTAGTGGGCACCATTCTGAACTGTGGAAACATGAGCTATGGTGAGAAAGTTGGAATTCAGATTTACTGCTTCTTCTTTCTCATCTCCAATCCTTGAATAAAAGAAAGAAACATTTACAGGGTGCGAGTTTAAACACCTTAATCTTATCAGCTTGGGCTTGGCTTTTTGTTCTTCTATGTTCAAATGAAGCACCTCATCAAAATTAGATTAAGATGCTAAATAAAATCAAGGTCAACTTTTTATTAACTTTTGGGTTTTACTTCCCCTTTGTTTAAACACATCGGCTCTGCAATCTCCCGGCTGCAGCCGCTGGATGTTTAGAGGCAATACTGCAGACTTTTAGGTTTTATGGATTCTCCAAGAACAATATAACATGATACTGACAATCATAAACAGATACTAAGTTGTTTCAGTTTGGAAACAATTGCAGCCATATAACCCTTGGTGGGCTCTTTTATATGAACTTTTATTTTTCTCTGTACAATGGCTAACATGGGAACTATCCCCCACCCAATAGAGCAGCTTGTATTTGCTGAGGAAATGGTTAAGTTACAGCAGGTCACCCCTGTTACTTCGTGGAAATGCTTTGATTTGTCTTCCATACTAAAACAGCTAGAGTCATTTGTTTTACTAACAACTCCCCTCAGAGCAGAACCTCAATACTATCTTAAAAAAAAATTAACTTCACACATGACTTTGTCAAGAAGCTTATTTTCATCTCAGGAGAGTTCAAATTTCATAAAATCTGGACATAGAGTAGTGAAGAGGACAGACATTGGAAAGGTTATTTCCTTTCTTTCTGCTGCCCATACTGGCCATTCACCTGTGGATTTTTCGGGCAACATAAATGCAGCACTTTCCTAAGCACGCTAAAATACCTGTACTTGACCAGGCTACCCAGCTCGGCCATTACCAAGAGGGCACTGGGCAAAATACTGGTCGTGTCCGAGCCGCGTTCTGACTCGTTCAAAGCCTGACCTCATGGACATGTCCACAGCAGTTGCACTTAAAAGGCACTTTTTGAAAGCTTCTGACAATTTGAAAAATATTTGGCATACAGAGAACAATTCAGGACTGGCTAATCAGTTTCAAAATGGGGGAAATGTAGGTGCAGCCCCCAAAATTGATTGGCAAGGCAGCTTAAAGATACAAACAGGAGCAAGTGGACAGCAAACATGGGGTTTGTATGTATCTTACTGCACCCTCCTCTGCGGAGTCATTTGAACATGAAGCTTTTTACTGTTCGATATGAGTAAGTCCTGTAAGGAAAAAAAAAATAACCAAACAAAGCGAACAACAACCCCCCCTGCTCCTCATTACTGTACCTCCTGTTGCTTAATCATTGTAGTTTAGTGGCGATAAGTCTAGTTCATCTTGCACATCCAGATCAGTTGAGAACACTTTCTGGACTTGAAATAGAGGAAAATAAAAGATTTCTCTTGGTTACAATTTCAAAGCACTTTGCGTTCACCACAGACCGCCTGCAAACAGTAAAGCTGAGAATACCAGCCTGTATCAAGTCATTAACCTTTTAGGACTCAATCAAAGCAGTGTTGTGTGACACTTTATTAATGAATGCTTTAATGTGGTATATTAAAGCTAACAAACATGGAAACTGGCAATGATTCATCAAATTTAATATTCCATCAAACATTTCATTTTGAAGACTGACACTTTTTAAAAATAATCCAGTGGAATACAAGTTCAGAGGAGTGCCTTTAATGAAATGCATCCCCCTGTTTTCAGGACTTTTCAAAACTGTATTTAGACACCCGACAAAAGCAAGAAAAGTGCATAAAAATTTGAAACAGTTCTGCGACCTTCTAAATAACATTTGAACATATTTTATGGAATCTGTTGTGAAGAGTGAAGGAAGTTGTCCTTATAAATACACTTGCAGTTTAGGTCCCACATTGTCTGCAGTCATTGCTAGGAGGCAAAAGCCCTGTTGTAAAACAGCTGGGCTTCTTGGCTTGGGGCAAAGGCAAATTCCACAGCCAGAAACCTAATTAGACACTTTTGGAATTCATGGCACCCTTTCACGTTATGACCTTTTCCTTTCTGTCTTCCCCTCTCTTCTCTCCAGCTCACCCCCATATGTCCTCCTCCCCCCTGCCCCCCATGAGCATTTGATCCTCTCCTTACTGAATATGTTACTTTTTTTGCATAAATACTGTCTACTGGCCAAATTCAATCCTGATGGTAATAAGAGCAGCTTGGAAGTCAACAAGTTTATGTCATGGCTAAACTTGTCCCTGTGATCCATGTAACTTCGGAGTGACTCTAAGCTTATCCAGTCTCCTAAAAATTTCCAAAACCATGGGCTGCAGAGAAGTGATGTCGAAGAAACAGTTTTATCTGTCCTGGAAAATTTCAGAAGTCCCAAGGAATTCTTATCTTGCCCTGGAAGGAAAAATATCACAATATTCTAACGTCTTTGAAAACCCAACGAGGCATGGTCTAACCATGCCCCATTGCCAGGGTATTCACCTGAGCGCAGAAAGCCCAGGTTCAAATTCCCGGAGGGACTTGAACCTGGGTCTTCCATGTGCCGCAGGTAGATTCACCAGCTCTCGGTCCCACACAGGCTTCTTTTTGGACTGAAGTAGCAATTCTGTTCTGAACCTGACTTTTCTCATTGAAAGATTTTGCATACCCGCAAAGCATTTTTCATGTTGCCAGATAAGTGTTTTTCAATGAACAGCGTAACATCACCACCAATCTGCCAACCTCCTATATCCTCCAACACATTCAAAACTTTTTTTTAAAAGGATGATACACTTTAATTTAAATGTTACTTGTGTCAAGGGGAAATAATATCCCAAAACACGTAGATACAAGAATCTAGGTGTCTCGTAAAATAAATGAGAAACTGATAGAAATGTAAGGCTATTAAACACTACCGAAGATGTATAATTTACAGTGACACTATTATATATCATTTTCTTAAATTTTTTTTATAACTTAAGTTGTATTTCTTATCCAAAATAATTTCCAGCCAAAGAGCATGTTCCCTCACACAGATTTTTCACTTAACTAAAAATTGCAGGATTCATTCAGTTAAAAAAAAAAAAAAAATTATAAATACGATATTTTAACTGAATTGGGTAATGGAGAACTGCTGTGCCACTCCTGAGAAATGTCTGTAACTCACTTATGCCTTCTGGTATTTGTATAGCATGTTGGCTCATGAATCACAGAGTAGCTATCATAAAAACACAATGTCTCCTTGACAAAAAAATACATTTGACTCAGCTGAGATTTGCAGTAAAGATTCACGCCTACATTTTTAAAATCACAAATGCTATTATGTTACACTTGGGGAACTGTTTTTGTAAACCTGTGCACTTCAGTAGTACATTCCCTGTTGCGAGCCGCAGAAAGCACGAAGTGCTTCTGGCCATGTTCCTGCAAGAATTATTCTCATTTTACAGATGGAAAAACTGAGGCAGAGGAGCTCGCTAAGGTGACCAGGGGAGAACTGAAGCTCGAAGCAGAGGGCAGGAGTAAATGCTGCTTTGGGCAACTTGTGCCTGTTTTCCACGGTTGCCATCTCCAGTGACGGGGACCTTGCTTCCACTCCAACTACCCAGAGGTAGTACCTTTCCTCTAGCTGTCCTTTTTCAGATCAAATGGGCTTTTCAGCGTTTTCGTTTGTTACTGAAATACATATTTTTTCCCTAACCAAAGACATTCTGGAACGGTGTGGTTTTGTGAGGATAGAAACAGGAAGGTTTAGGCAGATTTTGGTGAAAAATGTAGAGCAATTGGGATAGGAGAAGGCGAGAGGCACCCACCACGGGATGTCAGCATGCTTTTGTCATAGCTGGGAATGGTGAGAAACAGTACTTGTCACAGTCATTGGCAGGGGAGAAGGGAAGAATATAGCTACAGGGTGTGCAGGGGGATGGCCAGAGTTCGGTTTTCCTCCAAGGAAAAAGAAAGTTCATCTCTCAAGGCTTGTGGGCCAGAGGGTAAACATCGGCCGGCACTTGGAGGGTGCCAGAGGTGCTGGGTGAGAGGAGATCCCGGCAGAACAAAGTCCCAACATCAACAGAGAAAGAAACAAAAAACACAGGGCTCTGTGACTTCACACAATATTGCCCCTACCACTGTGACTGGCGAGGCACAGTCCTGGGCTTCTCCACGCCACAGCGAGCTGCACGTGCTGGCCACGGACGCCGGCCACCTCGGGCTGCCGTCCAGCACACCCCAGCCCCACGCCTCCAGCCAGGACTGAAGGGTTGCAGCATCTCTCATTTCATCTTCCAGAACAAGCATGTATCCATTACGTGCTATTGCTGTTTGCATGAGATTAAATATTTAAATCAGAGAAAAATATTGTTCATTATTATTTGCAAGTATCATTTTAATCATAAACTAAACCTCAAAACAACACTAAGCATGCGTGATTGCTACCTGGTCAGCACCATCAAGGTCCCCTGGAAAAACTAATTAGTATGTTACTATACATCTACATACCTTGGGAGATAAATGTTGTTTGCATCTCCTTCCCTAATGACAGAATGGAGATGGTTCAGTAAAACACCCTGCCTCTTAATATGCAGGGTTTGTTGTAGGAGCAGCTCAATTCATATTTCCACCAGTTTGATGGTAAGTGAACAGCAGTAGCAATATTAATCTGCAGTAACCTGTCAGTGAACTCTACAGCTAATATGATGTAGTTATGATTTTACCATCAATCAGAACTGAACAGGCCCTGGACAATCCTTACAGCACTGCCTCAAAAAATCTAATTGTGCAAAAGCTTCATCGGTTTTCAACATTTCTTTTTTATCTGTCACAGACTTTTGGCCTACTACACAACCTTTTATTATTGGTCTTATTGCATTAGCTTGTTGGACAAAAAAGAAAAGGCTAAATCTAAGAGTTCCCCTGCATTCCATCATTTGTTACCATGTGGGATCCTCTTTGACAGTTCCATATTATTTTAGATTTAGATAAATATTATTAGGACATATGGTATTGCGTGAACTTTTGAACCACTGATTGCCAATGTATAAAAAAAGGCTAGTAATATCTTTACCTCTGCATTTGCATGTTCAAATGTATAAGAAACAGATAATAAAAATGGAAGAATTAAGCTGTAACAAAGGACTGGATTTTAGACAAAATGTAAACCTAGATTTATTTTATTTTTAGTTAATTGTATTCACAGAGCAGAAGAATAGTTGAAAAAATGAATTATTAACAGCAAACATGAACTTTCACAAAAGTTAGAGTTCTAGTAGTAATTAAGATAACTGTTCATTATTCTTCTCGGGCATTTTTAGTACAACCATCTATTATGTAGTTTTGTAGCTTAAATTAGACGTGTGTGTGTAAATATCATAAAGAAGCACAGACAGGCATTCTAAGCCAGAATCTTTCTTTCAAACACTGGCCATAAGAGATTACAACTTGCGGTAAGATACATTACAACCCTACTATTTCTGGTGAGTTTACTATGCAAGAAGTTCTGGTGTAACTTTTGCGATTTTAAACATATAAAAACATCAAGGAAGATGAACTATTAACATTATCTGTTTAGTCATTTTAATCTTTCACATCTTAAATGTAATCAGGCTTTTCAGAACTGAAATTGCTAATCAGCATGTTGGATAAACGTTTCCATTTCAAAATGTGCACATTTAGAGATTACAGCTGGTTGTAAAGAATATATTTATATTTGTGATTTAATGTATCACAAACTTTATATTTGGTTTCATTTAGGTTTACCAAGAAACTGAGAATATTTTTGCTAGCATGATCTATTGTGACAGCAGTTTTACAGCAGCAGAAAAGCCTACAGTAATAAATGAGGTGTGCATACAATGCATTATGCAGTATTTAAAGCATGTCTTTTTAGAAAAGCAGGGGGGTTTTATGCAGTTTCAAATTATTTCATCCCTTTCTAACATGAGCACAATTCGTGCAAAGCAGGAATGATTGTGCATACACAGAACACAGACGATACGCACTCTTCGGTGTGCGTTTGTTCATTAATTTAGCACACTATACAAAATTAAGGGAAATATTTTTTTTAAAAAAAAGAACTCTAACTTCAAAGAAATATTTTTGACTATATGAACATCAAATGAATAGCTGAGTTTTAGCCCCCAGTCAATCATAATGTAAAGTAATTGTAATCTAATAAAAATAGCCATACAAAATAAGGAAATGGCTGTTGCATCCTGTTGAAAACATGCAGGAATGCAGCTTTGGAACTACTGAGAGAGCCGAGGTTGTAGAAAGACAAAAACAGGATGTTAAATTCTTAGGACAATTGGAAGCAACTGATTTGTTTTTTTTTAAGCACCTACCACCACCCGGGATGATTTGTGCAGCTGCCTCTAGGTGGTTCTGTGCGACTGCAGAGCCCCACGATTCTAAGGGCACCTAAACCCAGGTTACCAGAGACACAGACAGAAGAGGACGAGATGCATCTACACTGATGTTGAACATGTCCAGCTGCATCATTACTGCTGTAAATCCGACTGCTACACCAGCGAAAATAAATGACTGCTACACTAGCAAAAATAGCAAAAGGGAGTTCTGCAGAACTTCAGCCCACTGCACAATGTGTATTGTCATTATGGCAATAATAGAAAGGTTAGTTATATTTAATATAGTCATATTAAAATGCATATATTAATTTCTTAGGCAACTGTATTCAAAAACCAATCACAAAATTCTTCACTTCCAATTATATTTTTAACAATTATTTAACTTCTTGTTTTAGAAGGCTCTCACTAAGGAATGATAGTTTTGCTTCATTATTTCATATTCCTCTTTTTGCAAGAGCTTAGATCGTTACTGCCACATGATAATTCTCCTCTGTACTTCAAGAATTGACTACAGCACATTATATAGGGTTCCTGCTTATTAAAAAAAAAAAATTTACTAGAGTGTTACTAACATCATGAAAAAAAAATTAAAAGTTAGTGTGGTACAATGTGTCATGCCCAGCCAACCACAAATATAGCAATAGAATTATAAGCTCAGTTGGTTAGAGAACAAAAAAGGCACATCCATTAAAAAGAGTTCAAAGATTAATAATAGTATAATTAAGAAAAAACCTCAAGCATTTCTTTAATGAATATTTTAACAACAGTAACAACATTTGGGGATTTTTGTAACTAACAGCAACTCTATTTGTGTGGATTTTTCAAACATGAGAACATGTAGTCAGAAATCCTGATTTTCTCCAGAGCCTGCTAAATTATTCTGTTTTGTTATGATACCTGCAAAACAGCTCACATGTTGCAACAATGCAATCCTCTTAGTCATGGCTGTCACAAGAGGGTGACTCTTACCCAGATATATTCATAGGGAAATTGATAAAACCAGGATATTCAAATAATTCAGATAACGAGGATTTTTTTAACCTTTATTATGTGCATGGCCTCATTTTATGTAAAAGGGAAATAAATGAAGGTTCTAACTGTCACAATTTTTACTGCAAATTATAAAACACCTCTTGCTGTTCAGTAATTGGGAGGCCCTATTTCAGCAGAGCACTTAGAGATGAAGTTAATTTTCGGTAATTTTAAAGTCAAACCTAGACATTCTGCAGAACAGGGATGGACGAGTCCAGGACTCAATGCCTGGCTGAGCTGGCCTCACAGTCATAGCTAGACAAATGCTTGAGAACATTTCTTTTTGGACATACGGTCCTTCATGTGATGGAGCAACCCATCCGGGTGGGGATGTCATACCAGCAAGAGAGCTACCCTCTGCCCCCCGACACGCTTCCCTTCAGCCCACCTCTGCTGTCCTCCCTCTTTGGCAATCCAGATTCAAATCAGGGTTGGCCAAAATTGAATTAAATACCCTGCGGTTTAAGCTTGGGAAAGTTTTGTCCTGGTCACAAACCACGGTTGCAGACAGCAAGTATGCTGTAACTGGGCCAGGGGTTTGCCCGTTCCTGTTGCATGGGAAAGCTCTCGGACAACCTCGTGAAAACATGGCCCTGCCTTCCTGTGCATTTATGGCATGGAAATCGAAACAAGATTAGTGAAAACAAAGTGATGGGCTATAAAACAGATTGCAAAATATATAGTGAAATTTGATATTGCCAGCTGATGAGAGCGTGTTATACTTTAGACAGAATACCAGTTACCAGTTAAGTCACTATACCTGTACACATCCTTTTTGCATTATACTGTGACTGAAATAAACTGTAACCAGCAAGCAGGGAAGTAGCATTTAAAAAATATCCAGGTTAGACTGTGGCAACACTGACACATAATGTGTGCAATTTTTTCTCATTTTAAACATATTTTTAAAGATGTATGTGTGTTTCAAGACAGTTAAAAGCAATCTTTTCTTATACTCAGACTACCAACTACCTTATATACATTATACTGTCTACTACCTCTTTCATCCCACAATATAGATACTTGTCTAGTGAAAGCAGGTGAGCAGGACAGCATCTTCTCAGCTTCTCCTAACCAAGAGACAGTATAACAAGCCCTGGATGTTCTGAACACCCCAAAAAGGATCCCTTTTGAACTCATTTTTTCCAAAATGCCATTCAGAGATGGGTAACATGCAGACATGAAACTTGGGCTGTCTCAGAGCCAACCCGGGAAAGATGCAGGCAATGTGAGTAATGAATGTCTAGCTGTTACTTTGTGGTCAGTCATAGGAGACCTCACTCAAAGTACAGTCAGGTTAATAAGATTTTGTATATTTACTCCCAATAAATTTGTCTCAGACTCTTTATAACCATGAACAAGTCAAGAAAGGCTTCCTTGTGTTAGAAAAATACGAGAAATCAAAATTCATTAAATGAAAATAAAATGAATCAAAAATGTCCTTATCAATTTTAAAATATTAATTTCAAAATATTCCCCTTCTGACCATTTGAGTTTGTATTGAGCTAGCCTGAGTTACAAAGGACAAGATTACTTCAAACAATTTTTGTTTCCCTTTAAGAAAATGTTGACACAAGTCCTTTAAAAATTAAAAAATTTTCCCAGTACTTTCTGCACCAAACAATTTTTGAAACTAACCCTTCCTTGAAATCATTTTGGTTGCAATGACTCAGTGGTTTTATGAGAAAACAAACCATTGTTTTCTCATGCAAAGCTCCGGACCAGTCTACACGTGATTCCCATTCCCCTGCAAAATCCCAGAAAGAGAGGATTCCCGTCTTGTCACACACTGCGTCTGTTGCTTAATATTTCCATGAAGTGGGTAGAAAGTTCAGGAGTATTTCTAATCTTCCTTTATACATCAAAAAAAATAATTCATTGTGTTGTGTGCATAATGCAATAAAGAGATTAATGTCAAGCTCAAAAAGGAACATTAACAATAAAATAAGATTCATAATCAGTGCATGAAAGCTCTTGAAACGGGCTATTTTCTGACACATTGACCTTATGTACGCAGTGAGGGCAGTGAACACTAGCCCGTTCTCCATTCCCATCAGAGCTCAGGGGAACGCTTACAACCACAGCCCATCATGCAGCCTCTATGCTTTTGTTCTTAGCCAAGAGGCCAATAGTTTCCTCTGTAATTGAGCTGAAGGACATTTAAAAATAATTAATAGGATTTGGTGCAACTAGTATTATTTGTTGTGTTGTGTGCATTCTAGTTTTTTATTGCCTGCTTCCAGAGCTTAAAGACTTTTCTTCGGAAAGGTTGAATACCAACTGTTCTGAACGTAGTCCCAAGGCAAGGCAGAATATAAATAGCTCTGCAAGCACAACAAGCTGAAGGCTCCACAGAGGCGAAAGTACATCAAGTAATTAAAAAATACTGAATGATATAAATAGAGAATAGCCCTTTACAGTTGCAGACCATATATATTAAAAATATTATCAGGCTCTGTGTTGTTTTTAATTCTCGTACTGATGGGAGTAATGCATAAACAGGAAGGGTAAAGGCACAAGGGGGAACAGTCTGTTCGAGGCAGGCCCACATTCACGCTTCCCCTCAAGGAAGAAGCAGACTTTTTCCACCCCTCTGAAGAGCACGCAAGCCTTTGTCCCCTTCCGACAGCTGAAGATTCACCAGCACCACGCGCCTTGGCAGTCCGGCCCCACGCTGCTCTTGTCTTCTGTGGTCGCCAGAGGCCCTAGAGCTGCCAGAGTGGTTATGGGCTGGACACATGGCTGGAGTGCCCACCACAACCCCCTTATTTATTTATTTACTTCTTAGACCATTACCTACGCCATGTCTGCTTTATTTTCAGAAGATCTGGTTTCTCCATACTCTCCGTGGTATCCAGAGGTAGTGCAAACCCAACCACATGTGATAGCCCTCTACAACAGCCCTACCATACTTCCAGGCTTTAACCCATAACACAATTAAATTCTTAGTAGGAAACCTTCTTCTTAGATGAAGGTGTTAAATGCTGATTTTGCCAGCACGTTACAGTAAATAGATTTGGCTATTTTGTCCAGATTGTATCAGAGACCTCTCCCTCCTGCATTATTTAGGGCTGTTGTTGCTTCATTGAGGGAAGATTACCAGATGTAGGACTGGGGGTCATGGGACAGAGAAAATGAGGAATTGATGCAGATGGGCTTGATGCAAAGCAACTATCTGACTGCACAGTGGAAAGCTGGGATTTTATTTTGCTTTTTTCCTTGGACCTTGCAAACTGGGACTGACTTTCCTTCTCCATAGGAAATCCTGACATGCAACCAATGCATGAGGCCTTCTGAAGTCTCATGAGCCCTTGAAGGGGAGGCTATATAGGGCCCTACCTGATGATGCGGCACCATCCATCATGTCAGCAACCATCACAGCTCTGGGGACATGATTTCTTAGTTAACATAGCCTTTGTTAGCTAGCTCTCCAGTAGCATACACCGATGAAGATCAGCTTTCAGAAAATTTCCAACAACAGACAAGAAGCGGCTTGGCAAAAGCTAGGCCAAGTCCAAACTACACACTGATTTGAATCAATCAAAAATCTGGCTGATCATATTTATTTTCCAGATGATGCTCCCTGCCATAGAATCTGACGCTGGTTACCTTTTGGATTAAAATGAGATGGAGGCCCCTTAAATCTAGTTTTCATCTCCTTTTAAACACATGCGAGGGGCAGGAGCTCTGAACAGAAACCTTATGTATGTGGACTTTTCCCTGTTGTTCTTTACCTCTTTATTTATAAATATAAGAGCATGCATACACACAGAACAAATATTCTGACAACTACTGGTGGTGCACTGTATGCTGTATCAGAGGAATAAAGAAGAGGGCTGATGGAATGGGGAGAGTAATTTACTGTGTGCTGGTCTCAGCTGCCAGTGATTGCAAACGGAACTCAGCAGATGTTTTTTTGATAAAGGTTGTTTCTTATTGCAGCAGCAGCAGCAGCAAAATCCATAGCATTATTCCATAGGACTTTGCACATTGTGATTCTGCCGTTTCAGTTAGTCTTAACAGCTGGAGGATAAAAAAAAAATGTTCCACTGCATTATTTGAAATTTGTCATGTTGATTTAGTTTCATTACTGTTATTAAATTTTTTTCTGGAATGGTTTACATATCAAGAATACATAATAGGTTTCAGTGTGGCCTGGGATTTATTCCTTGAATGAGGAAAGGACTCTACTGTGACAAAGTCATAAAGCCTTATTGACTTGATCCTTTGCCATAAACATAAGATTCAGGGAGTTAGACTGAATATTAAATTGATACGATGGTTGTATTTTCATCAGGAGAATAACTCCTTCCAAAAAAAAACCTTGCAATAAGTCTAGATCTATGAAATTGTTTTAGAAATCTGCTATTCCCAGGCATGAATAGGAAAATATTCTCCTAATTAGGGAATAAGGGTGAAGAGAGCCACACAAATATGCATATTTAATGTACTATCCAGATCCTGAAACAAAATAAAATAAGATTAAAAAATGTAGCAAAAATTAAAAGTGCATAGACTTACAGAAGGATTTAAATATGCAAAAGGATGTTTCTAAACAAAGAAATACTGAACACAAAAAGGCCTATCAAAATTGAAGTTCTATAGAAAGACAAGATGAGCCAACTGAAATCCTACATCCAAACAAGCTGAAATTACAGAGGATACTCCAATTTGATTTTAATTCAGCTTTTGGATCCCTTCTTTTCTAATGGGACCACTCAAAACTCTAAAAAACTTCTGAGTTGGATCTAAATTTTGTGGTGTATGCCAACACTTAAATGGGAGGGACTGCCATTTTGTCACATTCCTGGAGGGCAATTTGCACACAGGAGAAAGTTACCGTGTCATATAATTTAAATTAGTCAAGATCACATGTCACCTCAGAAGGATATACTCTTGCTGATTTGTAAATTAAAGACAAGCCACAAAAGTTCCTAATTCCTTCACAACATAACTACTCATGAGTTTCTGCTGAAAGACTGCCATCAGAAGACAATAAATCTTCAGGAAATAATATCACAATGCTAGCTCTAATGCACTCATGACTTTTTCCCAACTTTCTCTGGAATATTTCTTCCAAAAGAAAGCAGATGGCAGAATACTCAGTGGGTCAACTTTTGTGTTCAAATGCTCCCAGGGGTTTCCATTAATCTGAGTTGTCTCCACACAGACACAGACGAGAACAGAAATAGCTGCCCATCCTTCCTTAAGATCACCACATTTCTCCTTGCTTCACTTTATCAGAAGTATTCTTTGAAACCAGCATTGCTATTCAGTGCATTTTGGATGCAGAAGTATAATGAGAAAAAACACAAAATAATGCTTCTAGCAGAAGCAGATTTGCAGATACAGGACATTCCTGGGTCCACCTCAGATTCATCCTTCTCCTGGTAAAGCCCTTGCACAGATGACCTGGCCTTGTTGCTCCTCTGCCAACCCAGCTACCCAACCGGGCCAAACCAGCTCTTCTCTGGAAGTCACAGACCACGGCTGAGATGAACTTTCTCAAGAAGCTAAATCGCTATAGAGCACCAGATTTATTTATTTGCTGGTTTACTGGGGAAAAACAAATTCCTCAGACGACAGATTTTCAGAAGAATTCAGTGCTGACCTCATTCTGTCGCTATTGATGTCAGCAAAACCCACTGAAACAAAATAAACCCAATGATGGACGAGTCTGAAAATCTCACATGCTGTAAACCACGAAGAAGTTCACAGCAACCTCATTAGCTGCATTGCTGCTAATGAACAAAGCCCAGCCGGGGTTCAGGGCCCTGTCTGGCAGCAGGCAGGGGAGCGTGCCAGGCCGCCGCAGCCCCCTGGCGTGGTGTCCACAGCTGAGTGGGTGCCGGAGACGTGTGTCCGTACGCGGGGAGCCACCATCCATCGTGTTTGTTCCGAGGTGCCGGGCGTTGCTAGGGGTTACAGCGCACACAGCAGGGGACAGGGGCTGCAAAACCTGGGGAAAAGTGTTTCAGCCCAAAAAAGGAAAGCATTGGCTGCAGAAATGCAACAGCGGAGGCGAAACGCAAGAGATAATCAAATGTTAATACAACCGCATTCCTCTCTAGTGTAACGAATAAATCAGAAAGCACAAAGAACATGTTTCAAGTTACAGAGGGGTTTTTCTAACAATAATTGAGATAACTCAGGTTCAACTTCACAAAGGCCAGCAGGAGAGCCACCGCAGACCTACGAAAGCAGTTTGGAGAGACACCTCTGCGTGGGAGAGCCGTGCTGCCGGGCTGGGGCCGGGCAGAATCACAGAATCACAGAATCACAGAATCACAGAATAGTAGGGGTTGGAAGGGACCTCTGTGGGTCATCTAGTCCAACCCCCCCGCCGAAGCAGGGTCACCTAC
>Ga0065711_1027809_pt1 | contig 45803 bp, 20 predicted proteins | sample Hoacrofraction12_FD_59098 | JGI IMG/M metagenome (GOLD analysis project Ga0065711, IMG submission 59098) | Hoatzin crop microbial communities from Cojedes, Venezuela - Epithelial fraction 12 v2 (version 2) | ecosystem: Host-associated > Birds > Digestive system > Esophagus > Crop | place... | reverse complement strand
TTTTTTTTTTTTCATCCTATGTCAAGAACACCAAAAAAGTGGTTCTGGTCTCACGTACAATTTTGAATAAAATCAGATTGACCATCATTATGCTGTTGCTAACATAAACCTTGTTTCTTGTGTGACTAAACTCCCAATAGGCAAACACCATCTGTCTGTTGAAGGAAAAGAGAAGTCACCACGGAGACAATGTCTAACTCGTTAGGAGTTGAGAAACATGAAGTCTACTGCAAAAGCTGTGTAGCAAGATCGTTAGAAATCTCTAACTCCACATTCAGTGCCTTTGTTTGTTGAAGTTCTGCCTTTGATATTGAAGAAATTGTCCCGTATTAAACTAAGGATTTTTTCAAAGAATTTTTCTCCAGACCCAAATTCAGATCAGGGGCCACCGTGTGAAATTTTACTGACTTTCTTGAAACAGTATGGTCTTGGAAAATTATCTTACAGCTAAGAACATGGAAATTCAGATTGTGATAGGGCAACATAAATCGTAGTGGCACATCAGTTTACTCTTGCAGGAATAATGAGCATTGTTTACTGCACTAAAATGTTTCTTAAGTGCTGTTTCTCTGCAATATTGATAGGAACTTGGAAAAAACAGTGACCGGTTCAGGCATTTAAATTTCAACAAGTGCTAAAAGACACGTCTTTGTTTTCGATTTTATTAGTGTAAATATAAACATACACTTTAAAAAAAGTTGTTTTAGCTGAAATAATAGTTGCATACTCTCTGACTTAATGAAGTACTATAATTTTGGAAGTTATCTGTTTTTTCATCCTGCTCTAGAATGATATTAAAATTTTATAAACCAGATAAAATCAAATTAATAGCACGCAAAAGAGCTAAGTCAGCAACTTTAAAGTACGTGGAAAAGTATGCTTCTTTTGCAGAATACAGCTGCCTTCTAGCAGGACTGCACAGTCGTTTCAATAGATATGAAAGGTGGATATTTCCAATTGACTAGTCTCAGATCCGTAGGTTTGGAAAGTCGTTGCCTGGGGAGAGGCAAGCAGCAGTAGGATTCCTACAGAAGAGCTGTCCAGCACCCGTTGTGGTGGCTTGTCTTTTCTTCAGCATCTTCCAAATGAGAAACGCCACGCTGAGCTGCCTTGGATACCTTCTGTGAGATCTTAGGTATAATTGGAGCGTGTGTGATTTTGAGTCTCATCAGAGAAGTGGAACCTTTCTTTAAGCACTGCCTGTGCAACATCTGTAAAGCAATTTGTACTTGGCAACACTGATCATCATCTGAAGAGTGCAGCAGGTATGCAGCTTAGCCACTCTTAACCATGTAATCAGATTGATTTACAGTCTTTGTGATTTGATATTTTGCTAGCAATTTTTGTTGATATGGGTCCATGAAAGAACAACAATCTCTGTTAGCAAAACGTGGTGTTGTTATAGGTGGATATCTCTGGTTCAGGATACTGGAGCAAATGAATGCTTTAGTATAACCCCATTGTTAGTTGTTAGTGTGAACGTACATTGCTCTTGATGTTCTGATCCAATATTTCCAGCAGAAACTGAGAGGTTTGTATTTGACCCTTAAAACTGAGAGCAAAATTGCAAAGGACTACATGGAAGTAGGAATCAAAGCATGCAGTGATATGTGCAATCATGAAACACTTTCCAGAGATGTCCATGGCAACTAAAAGTCATAACTTTATGGGATAACAAAAATTTCAATAGCTATCTCAATAGAAATATTGGCTTTATGGTAAGTTGCAATTCCTCTTCACTTTCCTCACTTAACCTTTTCGTGTTCCCCAGGCTATAAATTACTGATCTCTTTCTTTCCATTAGAAGATAAGCACCTTATCACCTCTCCTCTTTTCAGACATCCTTATCAGTCCACAGGCAGTAAGCATCTTTACTCCCAGGTGGTCTAATTGATACATATCTAACTAAAGGCAAAGCATTTTTTCTCAAATTGCATTCAGCTTTGAAGTACGTATCTTTGATTTCACATCTGAAGAACAGCTTCATGTGCCTGAAAGTTCTCCTTTTTCCAGCTGTACTAGTTGGTCAAATAAAATATACTACCTCTGTCCACAAACTTTGCCTTGCCTGTGTACCAGTGCATTCATTTGTTGTTGGTGAAAAAGAGAAGACAATTTTTCATTTAACTAGTTAAAAGGTATGTATGAGACCTGCAGCTCTGCAGACCCTTGAAGATTAGTAGAAGACACTAAACTGTGATGAGACTGAGAAGAAAAGGATTCAGTAGAGACTAAGGTAGATAACTGAATTAGCAAGAAAAATAATTTTAGGGCTTATCTCTGAAATAGGGACATTTTGTGTGAAAGAGGTATCAGCAAGGAGAGAGCTGACTGTATAGGCAGGAGATGGTCCCAGCATCAGATTGTTTAAAGAGCATTATTCTACTTACCATTTTAGTGAATGTCTTAGGTATATTTCTGTGTAGTGAGAGGGTAGATTCTGTAACATTATATAGGATAAAGAAATTACCATTCTAATTAAAAAAAAAAAAAGGCCATTAATTCTCACCAATTAAGAGGAGAAAGGAGAGGCAGAAATATTGTGTGTATAACACTGAAATTTCCAGGCGCCTCTAAGCTGCGTAGCCAGCACTTACGCAGAGATTTACTGTTTGTTTGGGGTTTTTTTCCAGACATCACAAGGATCACATTTTCACAATTAATTGGCCTGACCTGTATGACACTCGCTAGTTTTATGACATCTGTATCTTTTCTTTTTTTCCTACACCTCTTTTTTACTAGTTCCAACAAGTGTTCAGAGTGGGTTATTTTCTTCACTGTGAGGAGATATTTGATGAAAGGTAATGGCAAAAAAATCCACTGAAATTACCCAATTAGATTAGACAAAAAGAAAATAGATCCAATGTACCTCATCCCCCCGCCCAGAGCACCCTTTTGCCTTTAAAGAACCTTTTTATAAACTTGAGGCATTTATAGTACTTTTGAGTTATCAGCTGAAAGGCACTTTTTTGATGCAAATCATTTGCTTCACTGTTGTAGTGTGTGGCTGGCAAGGGAGTAGGAGGTGTCCATTCAGCCTAGAAGGGAAATCCCTGGCGCCTGAGCAAATGATCCTGCAGGATGCAAGTTCTACATTTCTTACCTTCTTGAGGCCTGCCTGCTGCAGGGGAATGAGATGAGTTTGTGTGAAATTTGAAGAACATCTGTAGGGAGATCTCCATGATCCTATTCCTTATAGTTTTGTTAGCAAGACTGTCTTGTTGGCAGTTGTCACTAAGGTCTGTGATAGTTTGGGGTTTTCTTTCCCAGCTAATTGCTCTTTTGAATTGGGCTTTTTGGGCTTTTAAACGTCTGTGATAAGATTGCTGTTTATAATATGTAATAACCACAAGAATCTCAGAGACTTTTCTGAGGGCAGACTGTCACTATGCTTTTGTTTGCTTATGCTGAGCTAGTACTTGGCAGCTTGTGTAGTAGCTCAGCCATTCTCTAAATTAACAGGTTGTTCTTTGTATTTGAAGTGATTGATGTGATTGAAGTGATTAGCATGTATATGCCTAAATAAATTAGTTTGGGGGAGAGAGGGATCCAAGTGGAGAAAACTGGATAGGTCCAAAGACAGTTTGTTGTAAGAACCATGATCAAGAATGTGGAAAGGACTTAAGTGAGAATAAAATCTCAGACCAGAAAAATATGTGGGAAAGTACAATTTTACTCTAAAATCTTTGCTAATGAAAGTTCAGGGATCTAATTCTTGTTATATTTCTCTGGGGGCAAAAGCCATGGTGCAGATGCAGACTTACTGAGAAAAAAAAATCAGTTGCTGGTACAATTTATTTTTCTGTGGTAGCAATGTTGGTTCAACCCTCCTGGGTTTTGGCTTCCTAAGTAACTCAAGAGCCTATATAAGAAGGAACATGTAAGTGCTTAAATTCGTTTTAATAATATTGCCAAATCACTTGTCTCAAACTTATTTTTGAAGGACTTAGAGTCTACATGGGTTTTTTCTTAAGAGCTGGCACTCCTGTTTCTGTGAATCTGCAGTAGTTCTCCTGAATCTTTTTTGCAGGGCTTTGTTATATGGCATTGTCTTGGCGTGACAGGACAATCCTGTGTCCCATAGAATTTTTAGAGTTCACCAGCTGGTTAAAATCCCGTTGCATGTCAGCACATGGAAGCAGGAAATCAATTGTTTATTTATGTTTACCTTATATATTTACAAATACAGTCTAAAAATAAAGGAATGGCCTGATTCTTTACATCTATATACACACAGGTTTTGTTATGTTTTTCCACAAGTGGTGCCCTGGACATAATAAGATAATGGGAGGACCCCAAATCATAGGTCTAAATGAAGCTGCAAAATACTGGTTTTCACCCTTGAACTACCTTTTATTTGCACATACCAGTATATCATTGTATGACAGTGGCTTTTGAATATGTGTGTTACATAAAACTAATACATTGTTCTTGATTTTGCTTTGCAGTACAGAATTGGACAGCTGTACATGATAAGCAAGCATAGCCATGAGCAGAGTGACCGAGGTGAAGGTGTGGAAGTGGTGCAGAATGAACCTTATGAAGATCCAAACCATGGCAATGGTCAGCTAACAGAAAAACGGGTCTATCTCAATAGGCAAGTGCAATAAAACTATTTCTGTCAGCATGGACTGTAACAAAAGTTTGCGAGGAATATCCCTTCCAGGCAATAGCCTTTCTGTTTCAAGTAGAATTTGTTCCCATGAATACATGCCACTTCCTGGTAGCTGCAGGAAGAAGGAAGGTGAGATAGATCAGTGGCTTGAAATAAAGGGATTAGTTGCCATTTCTTCTAGAGTATCTTTTCTAAGAGAAAGAATTATAACTTGAAGTTAAGGATGTACTGAAAATCAGAAAATTGTTGTCTTTTACACTTAACAGTTTGTCATTCTGTTTTCAAAAATTAGGGAGAGAGGACGACCAAAAAACTAAAAATGAAAAAAACCAAACACCTTGTCCCTCAAAAAGCCCAAACCACTAAAAGGTTTAAGGGTTTCTCACCTCATAATAATGTCACAAAGACAGTATCCGATTTTTGGTGACAAGAGATTTGTCTCAGCGAAATTAATTGACACTGTGAATGACCATTAGGCTTGTACAATGATGACCTTCTGTACCAAAACAGTAGGCTTAAAGACATGATGGAAAAAATTGCTTTTGTTTCCCAAAAGTTCCATAATTTCTTAAAATGAAATATGTATCTCGTCCTATGATGAAATTATACTACTGAGGGTCAATGCCTCCACACTCAAAGGCTGGGGATGTTTTAAATTTCTTTTTTTGTGTGTGTCCTATGAAATATATTGCTCAATCTGTTCCCATTTTTACTACTGCTGATCTAATTCAAAATCACTGCTTTTCTGATGTTCTTCTATTCCCCAGAGCGTTTTGTTTTATTAAACTTATGCTCTGCAGCATTTCGTAGTGGGCATAGAAACACTACAGCTATTGCTTCTACATTGCAAGTTACTCCTCCAGTGCAATCCTGACATATCTAACCTTAATTCAGGCTAAATTGAATCACCAGTAATGTTGCATGCACACACAGACGAGTCCAATAATATATATCTTGCCAACGTTTAATATTATTGTGGTTGTAACTCTGTTCTCTCAAAGGCTAGATATGGGACTTGGTAAAAATCAATAAATGTGTTCCTGTTGTAGAGCTCCCAGAAGTTTGGGCGGTTTATGTTTCTGGATATTTTTTTCCTGCATGTTAAAAAGAGATAAGGCTTTAGGCACTGAAGAGTATATTCAGAATTACGATTTTAAGGTAATTCAGAATAACCACAAAGACTGTGTCCTAGAAAGCTTCTACAACACATACTTGGAAAGCATACAGTTTCTGGTGGTGCAGGCAATGGAACAAAGTGTCTCTTACCCAAAGATGGGTATGAACATTGACAAAGAAGATCTGTGTGCCTACAAGAGCTTGGGAGGTTTACCTAAAGCTACGGTGGCTGTTTCAAGTCAGGCTTACTGAGTTTATCAGTGAGCATTCACAATTATTATTAATCATCACCAGATCTGCTGTTTGAAACTTTCGTGATTCTGGTTTGGTGTCACAATACCACCAGATACTGCATTACTGTTAAAGCTTTGTGACAAGGGTCAGCGGGTTTTCAGGCAACTATGGATTTTGCTGGGAGGCCAGGATCTCTCTGGAAGACCTCACTCAAGCAGATGTGCTGCCATACAAGGTGTGCTGAAAACTGCTCTGCCTGCCCTCCTTGAGGAGTGGGACTCCTTACACCTTCATAATTTTCTGCTTCCAGGGTCCACTGCCCTAATAAACTTGCTAGCTTTGCTTCACTTTACTTTGCTCTGGACTGATCTTTCCTGAAGAAATTTGAGCTTATATATTTCAGTGATGGTTTCTTGGAAACATTTGTGCATTATTTTCATTTATCTTTTCTTGCCTGCTAATACTTTAATTCTTGCAGAGGATCTACTTGCTTACCAGTGGTTTCAGCTGGAATGCCTTTACAAAACATTTCCTCCCTGTGTGGTGACAGACTGAACTTCATCTGGGGAAGGAAGAAATAAAAAAAAAAGAGAGAATGTGATCAACAGATACCTGTGCTGTTAAAATAGAAATATTATATTTTCTTTCTGTGAGCAGACCCTTGGAACAATTCATGTCTGTCTATAACTTGCTGACAATTCTGAAGATAGTGTATGTTTTGCCCATAAAATTATTTGTTTTGAAGATGTGCCATACCAGCAAAGATAGTTAGACAGGCAAATACACTGAAAACAACAATAACCAAAGAAAAGGCGAAATGAGCACCTGTATGTTAATAAAGACATTACCAGTAAAATTTTGTAGTGTCAGTGTACGCCTTACTTATATTCAGAATTGTTTACTGCTACTTCTCTCCTGCTGGGCCTTTCTTTTCAGAAGCTGAAAGTCTGTGTTCTGAGGTATTTGTTATTTAGGCATCAGAGTAAAGTTTAGCAGGGGTAAGAGAGGAGCATGGAGATAGTCATAAAAAGACACTGACAGGGGCTAACAAAAGATCTGATACAGTGAAGTCTGTTACGCGATATGTAAAATGCTGTTTGAAAGACTGTACACAGAAAGGCTTTGTGCAAAGAACAGAATCTGTTTGTAAGCAATGTCATCAAAGAGCAAAAGTCAATGCACTTGACTTTGAATCTTTAGATAATCTACTAACATCTGCATTTTGCCTTGGACAAGTACAATATTTATGTGCAGCTAGATCGTGGTTAAATATGCCTTAGTGATCCAAACCTCTGTATTTTGCCTCAGAGATTTGCTGATATGGAAAGGTGGCTTACTTTCTGCACACCGTTGTCTAAACATAACCGATTCAAACGTTTACACTTGGAAAATTGTGGTTTGAAAGCATCTACTTTAGTTCAGTAAAGATTCAGTCTTAGGCTGGGTGATCTGCTCAGCACATCGCCAGACAACCACAATTTATCCGAGTCCCTGAAGTATGGTGACATTTGCGGTCTCCAAAGGTCTGCCTTCCTTTGAGTGACTAGAACTGCATCTTGGTTCCTAGCAGCTTCAGTGATCTAACTGATGTCATTCAGAGAGGGTAGAAAGATGAATTTTCATGGAATTGCTTTCTTTTTGAAAGACGTGTTTGTTCATCACTTCTTTGGCCAGAGTGACCAGAGTTCTGGAGATGAGACCCAAGATGCATGGTAAAGGAAAGGCTCCCACTCTTCTATAGTATTATTTAATTACCCTTTAATGATCTTTCCACGTGCTGTATCCACATCTTTCATTACTTACTCTACTACTGTTGTACCACCGCATCGGTAAGTTCTCTTGACAGACTGAGCTCTGAGCTGTAACGTCAGTTCTGTGAATTCTCTTCACTTTTGTGATTTTCCCATCAGCAAAATGGGACTAATATTACCTACCAGCCTCACAGAGGTGTTTTGAGTGATTTGTTAATTTTAACGTAAAAGCTTCCTACTCAAGAATTCGTGTTGGTAGTGTGGGAAAAACTGCGCACTAGGTGATTTGAATGTAAGGGTTTGTGTGCCAGCAGAGAACATGGAGGAAGGAGAAATAATGGAATCAGAATCGAAGTGGACTGGCATCACATATTTACTCATGACCTGTTGTTAGAGTGTGCCTCCCTGTGGTTAAGAATACTTGTGACACAGATACACCTTGTACATTCTAACCTGCGGAGTTCGTCCATGACCAAAGGCTTGAGGCCATAAACTCTTGAAATCTGCCACCTCAGTTTAAATCTGACCAGAGGTTATTGCAGTGGCACCAAATTGCTCACTTTGAGAGGGGAACAAACACGCTGGGTTTCGTATATGCTCATGGAGAAATCTGAGACAGAATGCATAGTCATGAGATGAAAATACTGTTGTGAAGTCTAGGTATTGCTGAATCCAGTGAAATACCTGTCAAATTATGAGCACATTTGGAAGTATCTTCTTTTCTACAATACTCATAAGTCATAACACATTCTAATTTTGTATTTTCTTTTTATTTTCAGCAAACTGCCTAGCTGGGCTAGAGCAGTCGTTCCCAAAATATTTTATGTTACAGAGAAGGCTTGGAATTATTATCCTTATACAATCACAGGTAAGGAATAAAGCAGAAATGGTTACTGATGTTACTATTTGCATAGTTTAGCTTATTTTCAGAAGCTCCAAGTTACATATTGAGCCACAGATGCCAGGTTACCCTGTTAAACTGCATATATTTTTCCATCTTGTATTGACAATATCAGGAAGTAAAGATTATAGGCTATGGACAGGTAAAACCTGGAGTGTTATATCCCTGCAATTCCTTCCTTGCTAAGAAAGCATCAAGTGCTTAGATTCTATGCTGACTTGTACCCTTTATTGTCCCATAGACGTTAGTCAAATACAAATCAGCAGATTATCTGACACAAATTTTTTTATTATTAACATATGTTTACTGTAAGGATCTTGCATCATTGTTTTCACTTTTTTTTTTCTTTTCCCTCATCATTCTTTTTTCTGCAAATGGACAATTGGAAATCAGAATACACAGTAAGTTTTTCTTCCTATTTTTATTCTAAAAACAGAATAATTATGTGAAATATAGTATTCCAAACTGATTCCGTCTTAATATAACTAATATATAGTGCATTCAGTAGTGGAACTTTATTTTAGCTATTTGTTTAGAAATATAAGGTTAAATTTGAAGTGTTTCTGTGGGGAGCCTATAAAGTATTTACCTTATTTTTTATCACTTCAAAATAATTTGATATATTTTTAGTCACTGACTGTAACAAATAGAAGCTTCTATAAAACAGGGCAAGGCTTTTAAGGTTCCAGTTATTACATGGAGACATGAGAACAGATTTCATTTTATTTATTGTTTTATTAACTTATAAAATGTTCATCTCTGCTATAGTATCTGGGAAACTGTACAATCTGTAGACAAAATTAAACATAATCTGGGCACAGTGCCCAGAAAAATCAGCTATTCCCTCTAGCAGAGCTAAGGCAAAATATAGCACATAAATCATGAGAAAAATTGTTTTAACTGTGCTGTCCTCAATAATATATGGTAAGTTTTCAGCAGCCTTTGGCAGATGAGGAGGAGATGGTGAGGAAGTTCCAGGGGAAGGGACTTTTCGGAAACTGCTTGATTTAATTTAACTTCTGACTGTAGATAAAACATAATCCACTTGGTTTTCTTAACGCTGAAGTGCTCAAAATGTTTGTGCACTGTGCAAAATGTTTTTTAAAGCCAGTAAATACGGAAAGGAAAAAGGTTTTAATATGATAAATGTGAAAAAATAAAAGGATTTAAAGGCTCAGGTCTGAAAGCTGGAGACTTAGAGTTGAAACTTGGATGACCAGGTTTGAAAATCCAAAGTACCAAACTGTTTTTCAGTATGTACTGTAGATACTTATTACATATTCTGCTTTGTTTCATGTTTAAAATTGAAATTATCAAAACCAAACACCAATGCTGCACTTGTAGAATTTGAATTGAGAGGTGATCTTTATCTAATCTGATGAGACAACACCTGGAACACATTATGGTGAAGGTCTATAGAAGGTATACTGCTACAGAGATGTTCCAGAGCGTCAGCAAAAATGATTGCAAGGTTGAAGAGACTTGTAAAGAAAAATTAAATTGGTCTACAAATGTGGAACGTAGTCAAAGCAGTCACTAAGTGACAGTATAACTGCCTATGGGAGTTGGGGACTAATTACTCACCGTGGTGCAAGGAAACAGAACTAGACATACTGGGATCAGATTAAGGAAACTGTATTTCACACAAAAATCTAAAATATATTTTAGTGGAGCTGATAGACTATGAAATTATCTTCAAGGGAAACAGAGAAAGTGCCTTTGCCTCAAACTGTTGTATCTAGAACAAAAATGTTAAATGTATCACTGGGAATAATTCCTGTCCTTGTCTGGAATATTTCTCTAAATTTTGATCTTCTATATTCATTAGAGAATTCTGAAAGAAAGAATAAATGCACAGACATTGCCCAAAATATATAAGATAGCTTGGAAACCCTTTTCTTGAAGATAGTAAATTCCCTCCAAAGAGTCTGTAGGATATCATAAGAATTAAATTTGGCCTCATTTCAAGGAAAACTGATTCTATAGGCAGGCTAATAATTGGATAAATAAAGCATAATCTTATTGACTCAAGTACATACTGCTATATTGTATGTTCACACCTTGCTTAACCTCGTTAAGTTCCACTCTAAATAAAGAGCAAGGACTTTAAAGGCTCAGTAGTGTTATTTCAGTGTATGTTAGTGGTTTGGAAGAGGATGTGAACAACAGACTGGATCTTGCTGATAGTCTCAAGGTTTTTCAGTTGTAAAAGACAAAGGCTGTTGAGAAATTGCATTCAAGCACATACACTAGCATTCAGAGATTCAACGCAGAATAATTTAATCAATCTGGTTTTCCTGTGAAATATTATGGATTTCATAAATATGACCTTCTTAAGGACCTGAAATTAGGACATCTTCTAAAAAAAAAAAAGCTTGGCAGGCACTGAAAATAATCTCCAGAATATTGTTCTCTGCAATGGTAGTACAAAAAGTCAAGAGTGCTCAGATGCATGAAAACAGGAATGGAAATGAGAGTGTCATGATGTTAGTACTCTGTAATCTGGGTCCAGTTATGATGGCATCTGCTTTAAGGAATGGTATTTGTTACACAGCAAAGCCCTAATTTTGGCAGCAAACAGCAGGAGATGACTGCTTGGTCTACTACCAAGTCTCGACAACCATATTAATAGTACGTAAAGCAAATGACACACTTAAGATAATGCGCTTAACAGAACTATTGCACAAGTGATGTGTTTGTGATGTGTAATATGTGAAATATTGTAATGTCAGGAGAGCATTTTTAAATGTTCACTGTGCTGTTTGTGGAGGAGGGCCTCATTAAAACTGTAATACAAAAGACTTCCTATCAGGAAGATGAGACGTGGGTAATATCCCAAGAAATGCTGTATCAAAGCCTGAGCGGATCCTTGCAAGCTTCCTGCTGACATTGAAAGGGAGGAGGAAGTAGAAAAAATATTCCAAAGCTGAAGCCAAAGGAAGTCATCCTGATTTGGGGGTACTATTTGGAGAATAAAATACTCCTACAAGTTCAAATACTTGTTTTGGTGGCTGGGGCATTACTTAAGAACTGTATGTGAGAAAGTCTCTTAAACTTAGAGCAGGCGTTGCTTTGGTTTTGATCTTGTGATAGAAACCTGACAAGGTGTCTTGCCAAAATAAGTGTTTAAGTTTTATTTATAAGTTCGTTGAATATTGTGATTGATATTAAGCTCATAAATTTGGGATACTGTATTTGGGATGCAGCTGAACAGAGCCCTATAGAAGTAACTCCTAGGGACTCTGCTCTATGAGCAGTTACAGGACTTGGGTACTGGTGGGGGCCTCCTGTCACACTACACACGCTGTTGGGGAATGGCTGTTGCTGGCTGCTGGCTTTTAGAAAGATTTCCTTTGCTTTGCTAGTCACGGGCTGGAACCTTTTTCACCTGGAAGATGGAGGAAAGATGCCTTGCAGCTCTCAACAAACCCTTATGTGCCAGCTTATCACAGCATTTGCAAATATGTATCTTTAGTGTAAAATATTTATGCTATTCTTAGATATGTGCACAAGAATGACTGAACTCTCAGGAGGCTTTCCTATTTCTCTTTCTAAGGTTGTCCAGCTAGATTAGAAATAATTAACCAGAAAGCAAACCTGTCTCTATTTCAAACCAAATGAAGAAGGATTGCATAGAACTAAGTTTCTTTACCTGCACCGAGCTATTGTTAGACAATAAGCAGCACAGAGCAAATATCCATTTGACCTGTTCAAGCGACAGTTGAGATTCTGGACAAAATGAGAGGAGCCTCTGGCAAACAAATAATCAGATCACGAACGTATGGTGACTCAACCATAGTACAAAAAATTCACATGATCAAAGTACACTGAAAATAAGCCTAACAAAGTTGAGCTATCAAGTTGGAGTACAAAGAGGTTAGGAAAAAGACAAACAGAATTTAAGCAAACTCTTCTGACTTTGAAGGTGCAGTTCAGGTGTTTACTGGGGATAATTTCAAATAGTTTTGCTCTCTGATCTGAATAGCTCCAGTGTTGTTAGCAATATTCCAGTTCTGGGGGTGAATTTTAAAAATGGCTGTATAATTTTTTATGCATAATCTATGTCCAATTGTTAGTTTCACAATTATAAGTATATAAAGCAAACTAAACACTAAAAATGGCATGTTTTTCTCTCTGCAAGGAGGAAGAGCAGTCTTTCTACCTGCTGATGTCCCAAATTAACTTAGGAATAGCATATCAATTCAGAATATTTATGAAAAACAGTTATGGAACAGAAAGCAGGAGACAATGATTCCTTTGATGTATCACAATGACACTAATTCTTCTACAGCAAATGACTGAGGCAAATAAAATCATTTCGTCTGGTATGTGTCGAGGCCTCAGAGTGATAGCTGCTAAATGTTCCGTTATTGACCTGCTGGTTTCTGATTGCTTCTGAGAACAGGCGTGTTACGTGCTTCACTTAGTCAGCTGCTAGTTTATCCATGAAGTAAATTATCTGGAAGGAATGTTTTTGTAATTATTATTTTTATAATCAGAGGACTTGAGAAGGAAAAAAAAATGTTTCAGATAAACGTTGCAAGGAATCTGTAGAGTTTTTTTGCTGTGTTCTCTTTATCTGATTACTAGTGCTTGAAGTTTGGATGTAACCCATCAGTCTTCAGTGCACAAACTTTTCTCCAGCTTGACTATATGAAGAGTCTGCATCAAAAATGCCACAGAATCTGTACTGCAGGATTAGAGCCTAATATGAAGTTACTACCAAAATTCCTCCCCTCTCACCCCCCAACTTAGAAGACAGGGTAACTGGTGACGTTACTCTAGTAAAACACATATTTGATTCCTTTAGAGATTCTAGCAAAAGGAAGGACGTCTGTAGTATTTATAAAAAACAAATACTATATTTTTAGAAAGCTGCAAACCTGTATTCTCACTGGATAGCTTAATCCCATTGAAGCAGAGTAAATCAAACTGCTTGGGAGAATTCCCTTTTTCCACCGCTGTCTTATTATAAAGCAATCCAAACCTCTCTCTGATTCATGGGACTGTCATTTTCGCTTCTGCACGCTCCTTCTCACTTCCGTTCTTCCTCAATAAACAGGTTACTGTTCCCACGTATCAGAGAGGGAGATCCTAAAGGGAGGCAACAACAGAGATAAGTGCTGAGTTTTGTAGTGGTTGGAGGCAACTTACTAGTTGACTGTTTCATCGTCAAGTTATTGTATGTAAAACAAACAAATAGTGGTTTTCTTCCTGAGCTTGTTTATGAGAGTTTAACTCCCTTGCTTATTTTCAAGCCCTTTTTTTGCATTGTTCTTACTCTTTCCACTCAAGAGCACTTTTTCTGCTCTTTGCCACCTTCCGGTGCTTATCTTGCTTTCCAAATTCTCCCTCTCATTGAGTCACATCTTCCAAGTTCTGCCATCACCCTGCCCAGCCCTTTCCGTCTATTCTTTTCCAACTTTGTCATCCTGATTGATGCTAGTTTGTGTGGTAACTAAGTGTACCACATAGCAGCTCTGCGTGCTCACGTGCAGTGCTGTCCGGAGTACTGTGAAGGTAGTCAATAAAGTGGTGGCCATTTTCAAAAAAACTTTGAATGTTTAATTAAAGAAACTATCTTAATTCTTTCTGTAAATAGCTGAAGGAAATACTGTAATTTGAGATATGCTATAGAGACACCACTGTGTTTTCTTCACATACCTTCTTGCATATAAACTGTAGAGGTGACATATTGTTTGTCCATACCCATGTGTGATTTTGACTTTTCTGCTGCATCCAGGTCTCTCTGTTCAGTCCTCGCCGTTGTCTAGAGGCATTGACAATGTCCCAGGTTGCATCCCTCCTCCCATTCCATCCATCCGTCTTGTTGATAAATGCCTCCAGTTGCTCTGGGGCTGGTGTGTGTATGCCTGCCCGATTTTCCTACTTGTCCCTTGCTGTGCTGGGCATTCCCTCCTGCCACAGGAACTCTGGGAACCTTCCCCTGCCCTATAGTCCCCACTTTCCCTTTGCCTGTTAACGAGAAGTAACGACTCATTTGTCTTTCCCAGGTTTTTGATTTTCAATAAAGAAATGCTGTTACCCACTGACTACCAAAACAGTGCCTAAAAATTTTGAATTCAAAGGATGAGGTATCTAAATGTTACCCTATTAAAAAAACCTAATTTTGCTTGGCCAGTCTCACCTCCTTGTAGCAGTTTACCATGTTTTTTAGCTCTAGGCTGCGTGGAGATTGCTCCGTAAAGGATCCAGTTCCATCTGTGTTAGCAAAATAATATATATGTGACCATATTAAAAAAAAAAAAGCCTGAAAAGTGGTGGGAGATCAGAGAGAGCCATTTACATTAGATGTCTGCCTCTCCAGGCTTTTATCTTAAGATGTAGGGGAATGTGCTTCTGCTGCTTAAAAAAAAAAAAGTGGGATTAATTTTTACTGTACAGAAATAACCCCCAAGAATTGTGAATTAATATTCACAAGGAGGAGGAGAAGTGAAGTGCAGTGATGAAGTCTCTAGCAGTTCTTAGAACGTTCTGCAGAAAGCAACCAAATGGAAAATGAAACCAGCTAAAACAGTATTGATGAAATATCACTCACTCATACAAAGCAGGGTGCAGAGGGCAAAGAAACCGTTCTCATTCACCCTCTGTCCACCGTGTTTACTGGCAACTACGGTAATTCCTTCAGCCACTACGGATGTCATTACTATGCAAAGGTTATTTTTACAGTCCTCTCCATAAAATGACTGTGAAACACCACATGTGTTTGACTGTCTCTTTAAGACTTTGGCAAGTGGTTTGGCATACTGAAGTTCTCCCCTCTTCTTGTAAGTGTTGCTTATTGCTATGGCAACACTAATCAATCATCATGCTAAAAATAGGCCTTTCGTTTTTCAAGAGGTTATCTGTAGTGAATTGAAAATGCAACTGTGGTCTGTCTTTTCCGTATGCTGCTTTCATTTCACTTTATTTTAATCTGGAAATACCCATGCTTGTATGTGGTAATTACTGTTAACCGACTCCGGTTATTTCACTGGTTACTCTCTTGAGCTTTAAACCTCTCCTGGCTCTTCCAAAAGGGGTGCCAAATATAGAAAATTTTAAAAACAAACACCCCAGAATATTCTCCTTATTTGAGTGTCACAGGTGTATTGGATTATAACAAATTTTTAAGGAGTTTATAACATATCTAAAAAAATCTGGAGGTCACAGTGTAAAAGACGCCTCCTTTGAGAGCGTTACACAAAGGGACCTTAACACTGAAGGCACTACGACTCTGAAGATTTTGTCCTGTTATGTAGAATGTAAGTCTAATTTAAAGATTCAATTCAAACAGGAACCTGCAAGCTGTAGAGATAGTGAAATGGAAAACTGGCACTGGTGCCCTGTGCATTCCTCTGTGTGCTCAGTGCATCGATCAACTGCCAGGTTTGTGTTGGAGGAACACGCACCCTGCGGGAGGAAGAGCAAAAAGGGAGTGGTGCTTTGAAATAAAAAATCTACTCAAAGGTTTATTACCTACCATTCACTCCCAAGTTTGATTCTAACTGTTGCGTAACACTTTTTAATCCCTGGCTAAGTAAATACATAGCCACTTAGGAAGGGGAAAAAACCCAACAACTTTTTGCCAGATGAATAATAGTCTTTTGAATGATGCATAAACAATTTTCTGGTTCTGCCAGAGCCCTCTGCCAATTAGTCAGAGTGCAGCTGATGAATCATGAGACACATTCTGTGAAATGTTCGAAAATTTGGACCCTGCTAAGTGTTCCTGAAAGCCAGTGAGACCCCCCACAGCTGCTAAAACAGTGGCTGCCAGTCAGTTGAGTTTCTGGGAGATATATTTGCAATGGAGTACTTTTTGGTGAATTTTAGTTTTTATTTGGGATACATTCGTGTTACCATTTATAATCTCAAATTAGATAGTGATAGTCCTCGCCTTTATAGTAAATATATGGGGAGGTTGACTTTAGATAGCTTTGTGCAGAAAATGACTGTCTGCTCTCTTATAAGGTGGGTTAAGGTAAATGAGACTTACTATTCTGCTTGTGTAATACTCTGAAGATCCTTAGGCTTTTCTTTTGAAATACCAGACTAGTAGATCTCTTTTTTCAGTAGAGTTTAGATTCTGGGTCACAGGAAACAACTAGATTGAAGCAGTGGCTTGCTGAGCTGCTGCAGGCAGCCTAATGCAGCCTTAAGTTCAATACGTGAAATGGCTGCATGTCCGAGTATCATCATCTGACTCCTTGCTGGTAAACTCTAGACAGTGGCTGAAAATAGTAGATATTTTTTGATAGCTAGGTAAAGAGGGAAATCTGGCATTTGGCTTTATTCAAAATTTCCTCTAAAACTGTAACCATGCTTCAAATCAACAGCAGAAAGGTTTTTCACATTTTGCATTTTTATCCTCCGCTATACCTGAAACTGCACCCTAAAAGCAACTGTTTTGATAAAGAAAAAAGTTGTTGTGTATTGAAAATGTATTCCATCCCACAACTCCTGAATTTCTATAGTTAGATCATAAGTAAAGATACTTTGGTCAGAACCAGGGATGAGGAACTGCTTTGGTAAGGGAGTTAGCTTTCTATTAGCTGTAAATGCGGAAGATGCTGTACTGAAGTTCCTTCTGTCAGTGGAGTTTTCAGACCTGACAATGGGACCATGAGAGCAGCACCAAGCCCTGTGGTGGACCCTGCTACTTCTTAAAAGAGTGGAGAGAACTGCGCTGCCCAGAGCCGTTAAGGTCAGCATAGGCAGAGCAGTTCCCATAGCCACTGAGGGTTCCAACAAACCACTGGACTCAGACTGTATAGCTTAAAAGGTTGCAAACTCACAAAGCTCTGACCTGGAGACTCAATCTGCTCAAGCATTATAGTATCAATGACCCTTCCACTAGTGACAGATCATTGATGTCACTCTGTTTTCCTTTTTTATCAATTACTAGATTTTATTTAGGGGGTGTTGATTTTGTTTAATTGTGTAGCAAAGAAAATTGAATTTTGGTCCTCTAATCAAGAGGGCAGATACTTAACACACACAAACATGTAAAACATGGCCTAGAGCAGTAACCTTGAAATATGCAGGCACGATGCTAGTAACTGTGTTTTCCTGATAACTGTTCTAAACAATTAGTATATCAGAGATAGTATGGCATACATCCATACCACTTTCAGTGAAAATGTTGCTAAAAGCTGTTATTCAGACCTCAGCATTGAGTCCTTCGGAGCGCAGTACCAGTTACTGCATTCAGTAAGCAGTACTAGTAACTGCTGATAACACAAAATATTCATGGGCAGTCTCCTCTCATTTCCTCAGGGATGCTTTCCCGCAGGATGCCCGTATGCAGATGTCTAGGTTGCTGTCAGCATGAGCTCTGTGCACCTGGACTGTAACCCCTGTAGTTGCACATCGTTGTGAAATACAAGGCTGCCATATACTAAGTTTTTTGAGATCAATAACCCATGTTTTTAGCACCCTAGCACCAATGTAGTTGTTTTCCAAATGCTCTGAAAACTGTGCTGTTGAAGATGTCTGTCATTAGGTTCCTTTTTTTTAAAATCAAATCTGCGTTTCATAATCCACCTCCAGTAGTAATTTACTTTTCAACCCTCCATGTTCCTCCTGCAAACGCAGAAAGCAACCAGAATGTTGCCTTATCCTGTTTGAATACGAATCCTTGGAGTGACATCAAACATTGTTTTGGGACATGTTGGCCTCCCTGTGCCTCCTGGGTCATTCCCTATTTTTTGTAACATCACATTTATAACTTCTCTTATTCTAGAAACATTTGATTATAGAATTCTTTTAATCAACCCCTTTTATTCATCTCTTCTTCCAGTTAATATAGTTCAAGGATGTTCGTTCCACCTTTTGGTTAGTTTTGGAAATACAAATTAGAACCTTATGATGAACCTTCGTGGTTTTGGGGTTTTTTTTTAACCTCTTTCCTTGTGGTGCTTGCTGTTTGCTAACGCTTTGTTTGCAGATGCCTTTGGATGTCTGCCAGAATAGGAGCAACATACTGAGATACATGGTGAAACCACAATTGGGAGAATATCTGGAATTTTTTTTGTGTTAGTTTGTGTTACAAGATCCCCAGTTCTGCCAGACAGCGTATAAATATTGTATATTTTTCAATTGGTACTTCCTGAGATTTATACGTAGGAAATGTTTAATTGCCCACAAAATATGGGTAATAGGAGCTGGCAGATCTGTCATGGAACTTGCCCCATCGTGCACTCTGCATATGGCTGATATTTTTTATTTTGTTTTTTTGCCTCCCACATGTTCACTCAATGAACAAGTTGCATAGATGAGAGCTAGTCACAGTTCAGATTGGATTGAAACTCATAAATGTGCTACTCCACAGAAATCTTTAATAAAAGGCAAAACCTTTAGAAGATCTGAAGAGAAGCCTGCACGGTCTGGGCATCTGCGGCAGCAACATGTTCCATGGGAGCATTTCATTACGTTGGTGAGAAGACAGTTTGACCAGAAGCCTTCTGTGGCACCAGAACCTTATTCTGGCAAAACTCTTACTCACTTTTCAACAAGGATTGTTTCTACATTGGATCCTAGATATCCTGTGATTGAACAGTGACTTGTTTGGTGATATCCGTGGAATCAGGAATGTGTTTTCTGTAGTCTCAAAGAAACTGGCTTGTCATTTCAATTTTTTTGCACTACAACTGGCCTTGTAAAACACCTCTTTTCTTAGTCATCAGCCTCTCCCTTGGAAAGAGACTTCAAATTTGATCAAGTTCAAACTTAGACCCACAGCAATGTGAACAGCGAGGCATCATAATGTCCTCATTGTACAATCTGTGAGTACAACACATGGAATAGTCATAGTCTTTACAAAGCCATTTTGCCGTGGGGTAGTAGTCATGCATCGTACAAGGAACTGGCATTTCAGTTGCACTGGCAGTTAAGGCAAGAAGAGACTTGATGACTCATAGTAAAGATGCTGACCTAGTATCCTGCAGAGTTAGTTAGACATCTACTTGATTTGCCTAGGTGAAAAGCTGATTGGAAAGAAGAACTGTGAAATGCTAAAGAAACGATAATTGAAGTATTTTTTTCCACTGGAGTTAGGTTGTACATTAGTATTATAAATTCTAGTCTTGATAAGCCAACTAGATTAAGCAATCCACAGAAAAATAAGTTTATTCACATGTAAAATACAGAAGGATTATCTTTAATAGAAAAACATTTGTGCATTCTGAATTTTCTTGCATTATTATCTAAATATTGATTTGGGTTTAGTATAAAGGAATTTCCACAGCAGCTCATAATCTATCTTAATTTCGTTAATAGGACATTATGCTAAAATGAATTTCTTGCTGGAAATTTAAAAAAAAAACACGCTCTCATGTCAAAGCATTGTTGTCTGTTTGGTTAGCACCTGCAGCTAGTGAAGTGTCCTTGGATTATTTTGTATGGGGAATAGACTAATCTCTGCTGACGAATATCTAGTTGCTCTCGAGATCTTAGTGAACTGAATTTATAACAAGACATTCAGAGCATTTGTACTCTTATGCATAGTGAGCATGAAAACTATTGTATCTAATTATTCCAGAGTACTTACACTAATTTATTTATACCTTCATCGTACTATTCAGCTTTTAGACAGAATCTCTACATCCCTTCAGAATCATAAAAAACTCTGCTCTTATATTCTGTGTATATTTACTCTTTTTCTTGAAGTAATCTGAAAAAAATAAGAAAGCTGATACTAAACAGGATGTACTGAATATGTCAGCTGATGAAGCAAGGCGTATTTTTTTATGTCAAGCATGTTTTTCTCTTGTTGCAGTGTTCATTTTTGCCTAAATTCTCCATTCACATAGAGACAAAATACGAGGACAACAAAGGAAGCAATGACAGTGTAAGTATGATGGCTTTTGCAAAGTTTGATTTAATCCCTTTAGTTAATCACGTTCCATATCTGAGGGTTGTAGGTCTTCCAGTCTGGGAAAAAGGCCGAATCAGGCTTATGTCTTTGCGCCTACCTGGGCGTCCTGTTCCTTAGCAGCTTGTCGGCTTGTGGAGCAGTTACCTCTGAAGCACCATGAGATGGAAGATTTGTGTACACAGCTTCCCTTCTGCATCTCACATTCCACTTGCTACTTGTCTAAACACAATGTAATTTACATGTGTGAATTTAGTCCTGGTGCACATTTATGGAGAGTAAAGAAAAAAATAGTCTTTGTGGGTGTATGTGTGTGTAATTGTATTCCACTTTATCTGTTCCACATTATTCTGAATAAAGGGGGTTGAACTCAAAGGAGCTGTTGGGAAGAGCGAACAGGAAGCTGAACAAAGGTCAGAGATGAGAGATCTCAGCAAACAACTTCCAGGGAACAATGGGGGAACTATTGAGGTGATGCTTTTGGCAATCACTTACCAAAAGTTTAAAAGTTCTCAGAGCTTAGAGATGAAAAGGATAATTAACTATGCAAAATCCTCTCTAGAGGAAGGGTGGGAGTGCGTAGCCAGCAGATCGGGAGATGCAGCCAGCAGAGATGCAGCCAGCGTATCAGGAGATGCTCGGGAATAGAAGACGGGGGGTCAGTCGGACTTTGTTGCCCTGACAGGGAGCAAAGCAGAGCCATGCAACTTGCAAGAAGAGAATGCGTTGGATAATGCCAGGCATGTGCAGATTCAATCCTTGGATTAATACACAAATATGTTCCTATGTGTTTCATTTTGGTTTGCTTTAAACAGTCATTTGTTGCAGTCTTACAAGAAGAAGTTTCTCATAGGCGTGAAATACAGATTAAAATGTCTGGAAAATGGATCTGTAATACAGAGACCTAGCGAAGGAGTGTTTAAACTCATTCTTGAGAAAGAAGGCAGCAAAGCAGATTTTATGGGGTCTGAGACACCGAGCCTTTCAGTTGCCAGCGATGTCCCGCTAGCAGCCTTGTTAACATTACAGTGTGCTGTTCTGCAGATGGGCGGTGTGTTTCCCTGATGCCTTAGGCCTGCATGTTGATAAGGCTGACAGCTGTTGCACTGCTTATGGCAAAATAATTACATGTAAAAGAACAAGGTCTAATTTTGAATAATGCTTTTGGCCTACAGAGACTTTCCCAATAGAAACATGACAGAGATCATGTATTAGCCATCAGATATGAACTTGCAGTCACTGCTAGTCTAAGCCAGATCAGTGAGAGAGGAAAAAAAGAAAGTGTATTATGTTACTGACTATATGAGCATTATGTAATTTATACACTTTTTAATGTTCACTTCTGCTTTTTGGCAGCTCTTTTATGCAGAACAAGCCCACACCTTTGGTTGCGGGAGGGTGCAGACTAGTTTTCTGGTACATGATAATCTCAGCAGTGAGAAGACACATTCTGTAGTGATGCCTAGCAGAGGAAGAACTGAATCTATTCAGTCAGTGAATTTTCAGGTTTTTTCTGTGTATCATCTTTGTGGCTAAAATACTGTGAATCAAGCCCCGAGTGGTACCCAATCAGTGAATTTAAGATGAAGGTAACACAGAGGTGGGATATTCAGATGATTTAAATCAAGGAATCTCCACTCTGCTTGAATCCAGCTCTTCAAATGTAATTCTTACCAGAGCGCCAGTGGGGTAATATTATATTACCTTTGTACTGTGGTACCTGAGTCACAGCCTAGGCAAGTATTTACCAAGATCAATAGATTTAATTGACCCTTACTTGAACTGAGGAGGAGAAAGAGAAGCTGAAATAGAGGGCTCCACTCCAGCCCCAATTTCCATGATTTTGCAGTTCTGAGAGCTATGCTGTTCATGAGCATGGACACACTAACTCAGTGGAAGATCTACATTTTTTGCTGTTGATCCAGTGACATTGGCCTGGTGCCCAGGTGCGGGTGATACAGCACTGAAATGCAGGAGGGTTAGTGATACAGAGAGACGCGATGGGGTCTGTGGAGAGACTTGTGTTAAACCAGACACCTCGGAACTAGGACTAAGAGTTGATCTTGTTTCTGTTACTTAGTGGGTATGCTTAAACCTCCCTTAAGAAAATGCAAAGTATTTTTCTCCTTCGAGTCAGACGAGTTTAGATTACATTTCACTATGTTTGCCCGGTCAGAAGACAACAGGAAACAGCACTGATTTCTACAAATTTCCACAGATACACTGTATTTTTCCTCATTGCAACTATCAACCTTGGCTAATGAAGAAATAATTAATCCCATAAATACTTCTGTAAATTCTGCAGTTGTAATGCAAAATGTACTGAATTAATATTGCAGTAATAAGGGTGATAATGCCTGTCTGATTTTAACTTAACTATTTCTAGATATATTTTTTGAGATCTTTGAACTCTGATCTATTCTTCATTTCAATACTAATAAAGTAGCTATTGATTGTAAAAAGCAATAATTAGGTATAAGGATACTAAAGCCAATTCCATTGATTAGTGGAAGAAAGCGATAGAAATGCTCTCGGGTTCCTGTTGTGATTTAGCTAGCTAGTATATTATTAGAATTATTTTATTTAACATGTTGCATTGTCTGGTAAAATTCTGCCTCATTACTGCAATATACCCTGATGCAAAAGTCCTCCTGATTTTTCTTCCCAATTGTCTTGATAGAAGAAACTAGTGAAAGATAGTGATGCCTGCTTTGGAACTTGGTTTTTCTGTGTCTTGGACTTTGTCGTCATTTTAACCTATTTTAAATGTGCTTAAAGCATTCTTGTTCCAATCTGTTAAAGTTTGCACTTGATTTGCACAAATACAAACATTGCCAGGAAGAACAATGGAGAATAAACCCCTTTATTTAGATAAGAACCTAATGAAGATTGTGTAGATGGTGGTAGTGCAGTACCATAAACCCATCCAGTTGGGATTTCTCGTGCTACAGCACAGCTGATTTTGCAGTATTGCATCTAGATGTTCACGTGGCAACTCCCTCCTTAGAAAAACAGAATCAGTGTTGCATGAAGGTGTTAGTACATCAGATATTGTCACTGCTCCTTCCAGCTTTATCGCTTCATTAGTAGTGTTAGAAACTAGACCAGTGAGTCGGGCCATTCAGTGTTTCCTCTTCCAGGTCTTTAAAGAAATAGAAGTTAAAGTTAGGTTAGTTAAAAAGAAATTTTATTTTAAATTACATAATGGAATTTCTAAAAATCAGAATGGTTTGTAAAATACAAATGACACTGTAGGTGGTATCTGTAGCGTACATGCAAATGCTGCTTTGCTATTGCATCCTTAGCTGCTCACGTAAGTCAAGGCAGCAGAGGGAACTGCTGGGAAGAGGGAAGTGCAGGTACCTACAACGGACAGCTTCAGTGAACACAGACAAGCTGTAAAAGTGCATGTCCATCACTCAGTGCATGCTTTTTTTCCCATAAGGAAAATCAGCAATTAGGGAATTTGAATATAGATAAACAAAGTCTATATTTTGAGTATTAAAACCATAAGTTAAATGCAAGAGAATTCTTAAGGTTATCTAATTAATGAAATGGTCAGAAATCACAGGCAGGAGTGGTAGAAGTTACTGCTTGTTTGTGAGTAAATGATTAGTCTGTGGTTTTCATGAGCAGGCTTCATTACCCTCTTTTTTTGTTTGGGCAGGTATTATTTTTTCTTAACAGTCTATTGATTTGCCAGTATTTGTGTCACATAAGGCTCATTTTATCCTAAAAGGTGTATTGCTTTCACTTTTATCCCGTCTCTGTTCTTACTGTTTCAGTCTACAGACACACAATTTCAGTGTACAGACACACAGTATTTTTTTTTCTTTATTTTAGTGGGAAATGCACCAACTTAAGCTTTCTGTTGATAACAAAGGAGCCACCACATGGCTCTAGTAGATACTGTTATCAGTGCACAATGATCTCACGCACTGCAGCTCCGTCTCTGTTCTTGCATGCCACAGTCTAGTCCTGCAGAAAATCTCTACAAAGCAGTCCACAGCTGAAAGTAGAGCGGAGGTGAAGGCAGACACTGTTCAAGCAAATCACTGAATCACAGAGACATCTCAATTTTCCTATTTGTTGCAGACGGATCATTATGTTTGACTGTTTTTTGTTTGATTTGGTTTGGTTTTTAGTCACGGAATTAATTTCTGCTGATATTTGGGCAGTGAATTTTTTCATCTGATAGCGTCTGGGGAAAGTAAAAAAGTGCAGCTTGTAGAAGTAATCCAGTAGTGGTCAGTAATGGAAATTCACTGTATGTAAAACTCCTTGTAGCAAAACATTTTGCTCTGCAAAACTCAATGGCCGGATCTTGCTTATTAAAGAATAGCGTGCAAGATCTTAAAACAGGGTTGTTTTTGTTAAAGGGCCATGATATTTATTAGCAAGAACAACATTATTGTTAAGCATATGGAGGTGTGGAGTACAGATTTCAAGGCAGAGTTATATTTCAAGATGATGAAGTATGAGTATCATTCAGCACGTTTTTGTAAGCATAATGCTGATAAAGTCAGCAGAGCTAGAGCACGAATTCTTTGTCAATCAAGAGAAAAATATATTGTTAAGATGTTTCTTGCCTTTCAAAGATAGTACAGTGTCTCAGATGCATGTCTCAGAATGACCATTTGCAAGATGAACACAAGAGGTAGTTCTGCATTGCATGTAGATATAAATTAATACCAGTATCATTTGACACTTTAATAGCTTGAGCACGCTAACCCCAGCCAGCTAACAGCAGAGATTATTTGATATGCAACTATGTAAATTGCAGTGCCATCAGTTAAAGTTAGAAAATCATTTCTTGACAGCAAGTTCTAATTCTGCAGCCCTACGAGTGCCTGAGTATACAGTATTGGATCATTCATCATACTTCATCCTCAGTGTGTATTTCTGAAGTGTTGGTTGTGAAACATTTGACTAAAGTAAAATAAATTTGGGGTATGGCCAGCTAAGAAGAAGAGCTGTTCCTAGTTTTGCTCTTTTTTGGGTGGATTTTTTTCCCCTATTTTTGCCTCCTATCTTAGTAACATGGAACTAGGTTGTAACAAACTTCAACATAGCACATGTAAATTAAATGTAAATTCACTATTTAAGGAAACTGCCATGAAATACTGATCTCAGCTGAAATGGATTCAGCTGTGCCCTGGCTTAGCCTCACTGCACGACAGGATATCATTCTGTAAATTGTCTAAAGGATTGCTAGGCATTACTGCAAAATATGGCAAAATCAAAGCTAGAGCCACTTTTAGGGATGATTTTATTTGCACCTGGACTTTTTCTCTATGATGGTATTGAGTATCTGTTTGTCTCCTGTATAATTTGCAATGAAAAATCCTGATTTTGTGAAGCTTTGCCCCTCTAATAAATGTCAAAAAATCCAGGCAAACAAATGGAGAGGTTAGCCTAAAATTCCTTCTGTGTGAAGAGCTCTCTTTTTACTGAACATAACAACAAATAGTGTGTACCAAGCACATATGGCTGTCACAGAACAGAAGATAAGGCTGATACTGACAGAGAGTGTGAACAAGTAATATGGTTGTGCCTCTACTTTTTGATTTTTCTAAATGAAGTACTGAAGTTAATTAGTAAATCTAGCATTTGAAATAGGTGCGACTTTAAAAAAACTAATCTCAGTAAATATTATTGATGGTCTGTTGTGGTCTTGGAAGCATAGCTACTTTGACATAATTACATAAAAATACATGTCTGTTCAGAAAGTACAAACCCAAATGAGATATTTTATTAGGGATGGAATAATAGAGCCATCGTGACATGGAGATAAAAAAGAGCGGGGGAGCAAGGCTGCTGATAAATATGTAACTGCCTTTGTGAGTCCCACTCTGCAGCAGACAGTGATATTCCCATGCTGTTCAGTGAGCCAAATTCGCTGCTCTCAGGGACAGATCCAACCTTTTTGCATAGAATTGCTCCAATTACATGCATCCACATAAACAGTTTTAGCCAGTGAACAGGTTGAAATTGGTCAATTCCTGTAATCTTTGCCCAAATAAATCTCAAAAGCAAATTAACAGACTTTGGGGACAACTGAGGTTGGAACATGACTTACGGAAAAGTTACACACTGACTACAACTCCACAGGTGAAGTTCTGAGCAGGTGTTTTTTTATTTTAGACCAAATTTCCCTTCAGAAAAAATGAGAGTTAAAGTGGACCAGATGACACAACCTGCGAAAAGATGCTGTAATAATAAAGTGGAGACTAGCCAGTAGTTCTGACAATGGCAATCCAAGGAGATTAGAATTTCAAATTGGAGAGGTTTTGTGCCAGGTTTTCCCTTTTTTAATAGGAAAAAAAAAAGAAAAAGCTTATTGTTGCAGTCCTTGCTGCAGTTATACCTCTGCCTTTCATAGACTCTGAAATCTAGATTTAAACCATCCTGCAAATAAGGGATACATATGTATTCTCCACGCCGAAAGCGCTTGTCATCATACGAAATGCTCAGTAACTGCAAGCTCCATAGCTAGACTGCATTTCAGCGGTGGGAGAAAATACAGAGAAAACCCAACAGCTTCAGTGAAATACCAATATTTGCATTAGAAAGGAGCATGTATGTTGCAATTGTGCTTCTGAGCTTGGGGACTCTTCTAGCTGCATACTGTGGTTTTTCTTGAAGCTCAATGACAATGAATGAATCAATGTAACGGTAAGAAAGGCAGAGATTAATTTCATTTCAGATTCTAATGCTTAAAGATATTTTTGTCATGCAATGCATGTCATAGCCTGCCTGTCCCACTAAGATGTCATCTTGTGATGTCCAGCTACTGCCAAGTCAAGATTTAAGTTTGTTGGGATGCCTGTTGGCTTTGTTGACAGGGCAGGGAAAATGGGGAGGTGGAGAGGGAAGAACAATGCTTTCAGGCAGAGATATTATCTCAAAGAACAATTTAATAGAAGATGAAATTTGATTTCTAGCAGAAATTCTCATCTCAATAAATTACATTTACACACTGTGTATTAAACAGTGTAGTAAGTTTGTAGATAGGCACAGGTGTCTGATTACTTCGCAGATGGGATAATAATCACATGTGCTACCGTATTACCTGCCTGTAATTAATTTAGGAGTGCTCTGCTTTTTTGGAAAATGATCTTTTAGCTCTACTCGTTTCATTTCTCTGCTGTAGCTGCATTTCTCAGCAATGGCGGACTATCTGGATCTAGCAACAAGTAAGAAAAACATAGAGATCTGCTCCCACCCAAAGCCTCACAAGAGATGGAAAAAATAGCTTCCAGAAAGAAACACACACATTTTCCAACTCGTTTGTTTATAATATAGAAGTTTCTATATAGGATGCCTTATCACTGTCATCTCTAACAGCTTGTCTTGATTTCTAAGCTGACCTGTTATTTAACTGTTTCCACGGGAAATTTTATGTTCTGTGTGTATTAGTGTTTAAAATGTGAATTAGCTGCCTTGTTACAGCCTTCTAACCACAAACCCCTTGTAGCTAGGCTGATAAAAAAAAATATTTTGCAGTAAAGACAGAGACGAACAACTTCCCAGCTGGTAATCCCTTGAATACCTGCTTTCCTCTCTGTGGTGGAAAGGAACATCACACGAGAGAGTCATATATAATGAAACGCAGGCCAGCCAAACAAGCAGAGGTTTGACCCTCGGAGTCAGTGTAGCTGAGCGAGGAGTTTGCCAGCGTGGATGTAATCAGTGGAGTCAGCTGCGTCGGCTTTATGCTATTTCTGTGCAAACCTGGGTAGCTGTGGTGATTGGCCATGAAAGTAAATTTTTGGATTAGCTGCATCTGAATGGGGCTGAAGCCAGCAACTTAGCCTGAAGATAGAAGAAAAATGGGAAAGGAGCTTGTAGAAAAAAGATAGTAAATTTGTTGTTGTCTTACCATCATCTCATAACCTGACTTTCTGTTCTGGCTTTGCCTACAAGGAAAAGAGAAGTCACCAGCAAAGTAGGTGCTAGCACATGTCAGTGTAGGCCATGAGGAAAATGAAGGAAAGAAATTGAAATACAGCAGCACTTACATTTCTACAGTATCCTCTATGATCTTTCTTTCTTCAGGTACTATAATCATGTGCCAGGTTTTTTTAAAAATTTCACCCCAAAGAAACTATTGACAATTGTGAAGATCACACAATTAAAACCTCTTGTCCACTTTTTGTCTAAATAATGATGTTTTCATTCCTCTTAGAAAGCAGAAGTGTGTAAAATGTTTGTCTGTTGTAAAAAAGCTGTCACAGCCCCCCCCCCAAAAAAACCCCAAAACCCACAGCAAAAAGAACACTTCAGCCTGAATGTTACTCTTTGTTTTCCATTTGATTGTGTATTACAATCTCAATTAATTACTTGGCTTCCAAATGTAAAGCCTGTCCAGTTCTTTCCAATATAATGTTTAATATTCTGCCTTTCTACATCATCTTCTTAAGGATACAGATTGTTCTCACCATTCATTTTCTGCACATTTGCAAATACAGTTGCACAGATTGGGAGCCTTATGCTTCTTTTTGTGGCCTTCAATCTCTTCCTTTAAAACTTTTAAATTTCTCTAGTCTCTGATCACAAACGCAGTAAACCCATCCTCCCTACAGGTTTTAAAACAATCCTAGATTATGTGGCTAGGAGAGGCAATAAGAGAATTAGAGCTAAGAAAGAAATCAGTCTTGTTCTCTAATGACTTCTTACTTTCTACTGCTGATAGAATGAGGAGATTAAATCTCTGTGTGCAAATCTGGTGAGGACAATCTAAGAAGGGGCATAAATCATTAGACAAGAACTTCTGCCAGCAAAGGGAAGCGAGAACGCCATTCAGCAAACTTGCAGAATGGAGGAAATTGTCAGAGAGAGCCTAAGCAGCAAATAAGGCATAGCTGAAATGGTTGAAAAATTCCTCCTGGTTTTGACAGATTGGCAAAGGCATCTGTCACCCTCTCATCTATTGAAGCATGTTAAAGAGAGAAGAAGAATTTAAAACTGTATTACTTGGAGGTGCAATATGTGGATCAAGCCTGTGACAGAGCAGGGCACATCTCTTCAGATAAGCTGTTGGGCAATAGTTCCAATTTAGGTCCTTGCAAACGTGCAGAGATACACATGTGCTTAAATTTATTAGGTTTGTGCTTAAACCATATACAAATTCGGAGCCTCAGCTGACCTGGTAATGTCCATTTAAGAGAAATCTCCATTATTTTATTTAAAGCTCAGAGATTATGGTGAAATGCATCTTGTTCCAGAAACAGTTCAACGGATTTCAGCAAGGGACTGCTCTGTATATCTGAATTAGTTTAGGAAAAAAGCAAGCGAGGAAGCTTATAAAAAGTGACCTATATTACATATGTAAAACATAACAGTTATTTTAAAATATGTACCCCAGTTCTAAGAAAGAGCACTACAGGGGAAGGACCTCTTGGCTCAAATTTGTTCAAATAATCAACATAATTTTTTACAAAACAAGGATCGGAGTCGGAAAATAAGCACACAAATAAAAGCAGACCAGAGTTTCCCTTTGTTCTGTTCTGCTGCAGTTTCAGACATGTTGACGTTTTATATCCAGTTCAGTAAGCATTCAGTGTTGCCTGTTTTATTCCGGTACTGTTAACTACCAAGACAAGTTACAATTGTAGAGTCCAGCTTCAGCTTTTCATTGACTTGAATTGCGATTTCCTGAGCAACATTCTTCCTTACCAGCTGGTGTACTTGTTCATTGTAGTCCATTGCTCACTTCGAGTACTTTACATGGGCAGCTGCATTTATTTCAGAAATAATGAAGTAGCAGTCTTGTTACTGAACAGTTGCTGGCATTTTGTGTTTTTAACTGTTCCTCTAGGATGAAATTAAATTAAATTAACAGAGCGCTCACTACATTTATTTAAAAAAAGACAACAAAAATATTTGTGCTTCCTGGAAACGTTAGCTATAGAACATTGTGCCCCAAAGGGAAAAACACGTTGTTAGCTTGTTACTGATCTTGACAGTGTATGCACAGCTTCCCTGAATTTTATGACACTTAATCCATGATGGCCTTTTAACTAGTCGCTATTTCCAAGTCCCTGAATCATGAGCAGAAATTTATTGCGGACATAGCATAAGTCACATGGGTCACTAAGATGCCTAAATAATTAAATTGTGGGCACAGGCACAGAAGTATACTACCCTGCAGAGGCAAATGACCTGCATTTTCAAAATATACCCAGCATTTGCATTGCATAGAACAAGAGACTTGGTGTTCGAAACCAGGCCGTAAAGAATGAAAATGGAAATAAGCTCCATGTGTGCGCAGACGAGTAGGGGAAGTTTCCAGCTTCCACTGAGGGCAGCTCAGCCAAAATTTTGATCCTCAGTGTGACAGCAACTTAGCCTGACTAGTGCACACAAAACACCTGTGTTTCCTTATTGTCCCTAGAGCGAAAAGGTTAGAAGCACCCAGAGTCCAGCCAGTCAGGTTTTTTACGGTGGTGGAATCTAGTTCAAAGATTAGAGAACACAATAAACCCAATCCTCGTTGTTGACTTTACTATTTGTGACCAAAGTCTCCATTCCAAAAGGTGCAAGGAGCAACAGCGGGGTGTGCAGTTAAGTGCTGAACATGACGTGTTATGTGCAACAGTCCGCTGTCTCTTGATCTGACGCAATGGACTGTTCCCAAAAAGGTCTGTGGCATAATTCGTTCAAACTGTCGTTAATCTTGCTTAGAAACACCTTACTTGCACATGATATTGAGAACACCCGTTCTCTTCCCTTTGATGTCTGCAGTAGGCTAGAGAATGTGGCTGTGTCCCTGCAAAAACTTCAGTGCCTGACATCAGAAGCTGTTCAGGCACAAGCCTAAAATACATTCTGTTGCACAAGTCATTGAAATCGCTCGTAACCGTTATTCCAGGTGGATTTTGTAAGGGTGTTGTTCTGTTACAGTGTTGAATTCCTTTAACTCTTGCAGATTTTTGACAAAGAAGCTAAAGATCTGGAGCGAGAAGTCTGCTTTATTGATATTGCCAGTGATGAAATTCCTGAGCGCTACTACAAAGAATCAGAGGTAAGAGGCAACTTGATTGTGAAATGGTGAAGAAGGGAATGGAAGAGCCTGCAGGACAGCCTTGATAGGAATCAAAACGAGTTTATTTTTGTATGAAATCTTGCTGGTCAGTAGTGTTTGAAAAGCTTTTGATTAGCGGGGAAGCAGATAGCAACCTCTCTATCTAGATTGCCTGACACTTTCTTTTGCAGATTCCTCCAACCTTTTGCAATGCTTTCATACCTGTATCAGAACATATCCCGCACCAGACCTTTGATATTCTGCTGAATTCATTCAAAGCAGCGAAGGAGTTTTCTTTGAATAATGAAGCTCAGTTAAGTGCTTGCAGGTCTGAGCAGTTTTAAACGTCACTGCTGTCCTTATTTGCATCCCACCCTGACTAATAAGTCATGCGAAGTGTCTAAGCCCAGGCAAAGGACAGATACATCGCAGTGAGAATAGGGTTGACGTGCAGTTACTCAGGGGCGACCATGACACAAGACCAAGAGACTAAAGCACACTACACACTGCAGTAAAGCTGCCAGAAAAGCCTCAGTGGCAGCAGACACATTCACTCTCTTCAAATTCCCTTGAAAATTGCTCCCCTGTATATTTGATAGGGCTCATCTCTGAAGAGAATGTGTCTTTCAGGTCAGTGCAATTCACTACTTAGAAATCGGCAGCCAGCACGCAAATGAAGATGAGATCTCAATGTTTTAACCTCAGACTTGAAAAATGGTGGTTCACAACAAGTAGCTAGAGAGGAATGATCAGGTCTATGCTTGCATTTAATTTTGGAGATACGATTTGCCTCTGGAGCCAAGTATATATTCGTAGCTGGCAATGAGTATGGGAGCTGCATGACTATACAAAGTGAGACTACATAATCATTTTTAGGATAGAAAATGAAGACTCACCAGTGAATATATTTCTATACCGTAGGAGACATGACTTTCAGACTCAAAAAGTCAGGTACTTGTTATCTTCCATTTATAGATCCTATTTCAAATTTTATGTAGGGGTCATAAAACAAAATTGGGTCCCCCAGTAGAATGAAAAGTAATTTTATTAGTTTCCTTACATAATGAAACCAATCTGTTATGTACCAAAAATTATCTAACACCTCATGAAACAGCTTATTGGTCCCATCATCTTGGCTGAACTCCATGGTCTTCTGGTTCGATTTAGGAATGACTGCTGCTATCGAACGGGTCAGTACTTGCCTGTGTTTTAAAGAAATTACATACAATTTTTCACCTCAGTGCATGCACTTCCAGAAATTGTAAACTTCAGGATAACATGTAGCTTGTCAGCTTTCCTTCCCATTTTTGATAGCCAGCTATTAAGCATAATTTCCATATGATTACAGAATCACACAGAATCACAGAATGGTAGGGGTTGGAAGGGACCTCTGTGGGTCACCCAGTCCAACCCCCCTGCCAAAGCAGGGTCACCCAGAGTAGGCTGCACAGGACCGCGTCCAGGCGGGTCTTGAATATCTCCAGAGAAGGAGACTCCACAACCTCCCTGGGCAGCCTGTGCCAGGGCTCCATCACCCTCAGAGTTAAGAAGTTCTTCCTCATGTTCAGACGGAACTTCCTCTGCTTCAGTTTGTGCTGGTTGCCCCTTGTCCTGTCGCTGGGCACCACTGGAAAGAGTCTGGCCCCACCCTTGAGATATTTATAAGCATGTATTAGGTCCCCTCTCAGCCTTCTCTTCTCCAGGCTGAACAAGCCCAGCTCCCTCAGCCTTTCCTCATGGGAGAGATGCTCCAGTCCCTTCACCATCCTTGTAACCCTCCGGTGGACTCTCTCCAGCAGCTCTTCATCTTTCTTGGACTGGGGAGCCCAGAACTGGACACAGCACTGCAGATGGGGCCTCACTAGGGCAGTGTAGAGGGGAAGGAGAACCTCCCTCGACCTGCTGGCCACACTTCTCCTAAAACATCCCAGAATCCTGTTAGCTTTCTTGGCAGCCAGGGCACACTGCTGGCTCATGGTCAACCTGTTGTCCACCAGGACACCCAGGTCCCAAAAATCTTATGATATAGAAAAACAGCTTTATGTTGTGAGAGAAGAATTTCAGAGTCTTTGTGTTGTTATTTCAAAGACAAATCTAGAGACCTGATTCCAAGAAAATGGAATTTTATATGGGTTTAAACAACAAAAATAGCCCAGCATCTGTTGTTTTTTTTGTACTGATGTATGATTTGTATGTTGGCTACCAAACTCTGCTTCAGGATTGAGACAAAATAGTAGGAACACCTAAGCGTTTAACTGTGCGCATACTATATTTGATACTGAATTAATAATAGTTGAATTCAATATCTTCCAAAATTTACAAACTATGATGTTATTATGCTACCATATGATGAATATGAAGCCAAATTCCCATTTCTGATGAGGGCTCTTACAAAATTTAGGAACATTAAAAAGACTTTTAATGTTTGTAAATGTAATTTCCATCTGTTTTCAATCAGAACAGCATAAAAAAGTAACTCCATATAAATGAGAAATGGCCTCTGTTTTCCAAATGACAGTTTCAGAGACAACTAAGAACCATTTACTGTAAGCTTTTGAAAGGCATTTAGTTACACTAATAAAAACAGTTTGGCTGCTTTTAGATCATTTAATCTGGATTGATACTAAGTTTAAAGATTAAAAGTGAAGTACAATCCTCAGGTTTTAAGAATTAGATCCCACAGGATAAGTGTTCTGACTCCGATCCAGAAGGACCAATGAGAATGGTTTTAACTTCAGGCATGGCAGTAATCTCGTCATTTCAATGGATCTTTCACGTGCTTAAAATTAAGCAAGTTCTGTATCAGGGTCAGCATGCTTAGCAGCTGCTAGAAATGAGCTTTAAATGTCTTTTATATCCTGACGAAAGTGCATCCCTCTTCAATTAAAAATACACTTCAGTTTGTACCACAAAATGTCATTATTTAGCTGTATTACTGTGTATTAGAAGTAGCTTAAATAATTTAAACCTTTCATGCACTACTTGAACTGCTTGCTCTTTGTTAGCGCTTATGAGCCTGCTTGTAGACGGCGATGTCTGACATGATGAGACAGCACTAATTACATAGTTGCTATTAAGCTAGTATTTGTGATTTCTATTATTTTTAGCTTTAAAGTGTTCAGTTATCCTTCATAAGCTGTTTTGTGCAATATCCGAAGTTTTTCAGAGTCCTCTGTATGAAAGGCCCCTTTCGACAGTTTGGCTGTGACCTTTCTTTGAGTTAGCGCATCAGAGAACTCATTGATTGTAACAGAACGAACCACGGCAGCTTCAGTGTTGTTTTTCTCATTTCTGCAAACAGAAGATACAGCTGTGTACGTGTTACACCGGCACCATCAGCAGAGGCAATAATATTGCAGTTAGCACCGGAGGGTCGGGAGGTATCAGAGGGTCCCACAGCGTCAGACTCAGCACAAACACATGAAGCGACCGTTCTCTGCTTCCTAGCACCTACGAGCTAAAAAACTATTTTTCAGTTGCCCTGACATGAATCTTATAAACAGATCTATATTCTTCCTTCAGTTGTAACTTACGTAACAGTGATTCACACATAAAAAGACAAAATGTATAAAACGTCTTCATATGTGTAATATTCCACTTGAATGGCATAGCTCGTTTTGACTTGTGCTGATGAGAACACTGAGAAGTGTTCCATGAAAATGTCACAACGGTTGAAGGAAAAATTATTTAATTCAACTTTGTATATATCTGCTTTTTCTCTCCTCCTATATATTAACTAAAATTGAAAAATAAAAAATACAGATAGCTGGAGGCTTGAGGAGAGTTGTTGTGTTGCTGAGGAACACTTTAAAGGAACCTCTGCCAGTAGTATTGAGTGATCTCTTGACCAGAATCATCCCAATGATTTGAACTCCCTTAAGAATGGAGGGCTTATCCGTCAGTGTGTGCAGAAAAGCACTTAAATCACCAAGTAAACAGTGAATCAGAAAACAGTTTTGTTAGCTATTACGAGCACACACATAGAGACCAGTTCTGTCTTCTGTGGAGGCATACTGATTCCTGCTGTCAAAAGAGTTGCCCTTGTAGAAGTCCGGAGGAGGTAGAACTGCAGTAATTCTGGTATCCCAAGGCAGATGACTTGATTTTAACTTAATGACCATCCACAGACTGCATTGAAGTAGCCACCAGAGTACTTACCAGTGCTGCCACATCTTAAATATAACTTTTTTTACAAGCATACACCTAAAAAGCCTTAAACTTTAAAGATGTTTAAATGTGAGGTGCCAAATTGAGAAAGCTTGAATCTAGATCCAAGCTAACAGGTTTGCCTGTTTTTCTGTAAGGAGTCACATATGTTTCCAAATCTGAACGTATATATTACATTGAATACAGACTTTTATATTTCTGTATAAAGAATGTACAAGCCTACAGGTAAGAGTAGTTGTACATTTTGTAAAGTCATTTCCTTGTGACTTCACCGTCAATGAATATGTATCACCAGCCATCATGGAGCCACCATGTATTCCCCATATAGACATATATATTTATCTGAATTATAGCAAAGAGTAAAACTGAGCTATGCTGGAGTGAAGGCCTCCAGTGAATCATTCGCTGAAATGAAACATTTACTGTAGATGGCAGCTACTGAGCAAAATGTTCTTTGCCACCATATTCGAGTTCTCAAAATTAACAGTGTTTCATTTCCTGTTTATAACAAAGCAGTTGAGAGTTGGACAAATGGAATAAACTTTTAAAGTTACCTCCAAACAGGAAGATTTGATGCAGCTGCTGCAGTGTGCTTCTCCAATTGCTGAATTTTTTTACCTTTAACACAGCTGCGCTGTAGCAGGTCCAGCTTACTGCTGTCCAGGTGCTCTCAGAATAACAAAACTTCTGTCACATTACAGAGCAGAAAATGATGGTAGTTGAAATAATACAGCTGCCTCTGCCGCCACAGTGAATCTGTGCAACATGTCGGGACAGTAGTTCAGTAGAGGGCACAGCAAAATCAGATGAAAATTTGCTTTTCCTTACTAACTTCAGTTGTGAGCAAAGGCTGGCTGAATTATATTGTAACACCTTGGAACTGGCCCAGTATTTTCAGTTCTGAAGTATTTTGTTGGCTTTTCCAGAAAATACTTTTAATGGAAATTCAAAAAGAGAAAAAAAAAAGTCTTTAAAAAATGGCTCGACGTAAGTCTCTGTAGTAGTATCTTTACATCAACAAATCTTTCCAGAGCCCTAGCTATGTACACTGAAATCCAAAACCTAGCAACCACAGCTGATGGTGAAATGCCAGATCACATGTGTTAAAACCATGAAGGGTTGGTTCTGAAATTCAAGATCAAACAAAATGGTCTTCAGCTTAAAGGGGAAAAAAAACTGACTGCACTTCAAAAGCATGGTGGAATATATAGCAATAAGAGACAGAAAAAATGAATCCATGCATTAAAAGGAAGGAAGGAAGAATCTTTGTTTCTGGGAGATGTGAGTACACCCAGTAAGAGAATAGGATGCATGGCACAGCACAGTGCACTTTCACCTCTGGAGAACATGTTCAGCTTGTGGATCTTTTTCCATGCTAAAATGGCCATGCAAACAGCAAGTAATTTTCGAGGCAGATCAGTGACAAGGCTAACAAGATATTCCATGCAGGCTTCCAGCATACAGACAGAGGAGGTGTTGTCAGCTGCAGAATAGTACAGCATCTTCAAATTGTGCCTGATACCGTGGCAGAGCTGAGGGGAACCATGCCCATTCAGATTTGGAAGTTTTCTGTAAACAGTGAATGTATTTCATTATTTAACTTTTAGTAAAAAACAACATTTCAGAATTAAATCCGAAAAGGCGTTGCAACAACCCAGTCCCCTATTGTCAACACATTGGTGTTTGCCTCCTGGAAAGGGCGTTACAGTTCCACAGCTGATGCCCATGATGTCTGCAGTCCGTGAGGGAGGTTAAGTAAATAAATGCTAAATGGTAAATAATGGAATCTCCAACAATAAGTGTGTTGAGCCAGGACCCACCAGACGTGGCCTAAGTAAGAAACACTGGGAGAGTGCTATGTTTGAAAGCACATTCATCACGCTGTGGCTTTTATTTTATTTTATTGTAATTTTACATTTTATTCTCAAATAAGCCCAGCTCATGGGTAATGATGTTTCCGCTATGTTAGCAGAAGTGCTATTTTTAAATCACTCTGCACCTGGCAATAATGTATTGCAAATACAGAGTAGGTTTTGCTCCTCTGTAGCAAAAGGATTTGCCAGATGGGCTTTCCTAATAAATTGTGTCTGATAAAAGGACAAGAAGGTTATTTAAACAAAAAGATTTTAGCTATGCCATTACATTTAAAACAGATTGAGGGTTTTGCCAGTAGGTAAATTAAGGGGAAAACAGTGAATAGATGCAGTATTCTTTGGACGACGGCTTCGCTAGAAGGGAAGGCATGGGTGGCTAAAAGCAAAAATAAGGCACACACAAAATTAATGATCTAAATAATAACGTAAAAATGGAGTCAGATCAAAGATCAGCTAGCTCAGTTTCCAGTCACTGACAAAAGTGTTTCAAAAACAGGTGCCACACTTCCTGCCTACAGCGTATGCTGCTCCACTCTAGCCTGCTGCCTCTGGTGTATGTTTTGCAAATCGCTGTACCTTTCACAGGAGGAGTAAAGAACGGCCGTGGGCTGGCACAGGCAGGTGCTCAGCGCTTCCTCCTAGGTCCTGGAGAGATGCGAGCATGGCACGGGAGTCTGACTTGTTCTGTCTGACTAACCTAACCGGTGAGCTAGAGTAGGAAAGCCAGGAGGGGAAGCACTGCTGTGAACCAATGTTATTTCTACTTGCATTTAATAGAAAATTAGCATCCCTGCTTCATCTGGTTTTTTAGAAGGACTTTATATGCCTAATTGCAGGAGGATTCTAGGCTGTGAATCTTAATGTGGCAATTTGAAGCCAAGAGTTGGGCACATAAAATCATTCTAGCTCGTGGCTTTCATGGCAAAGTTCTTGTAGATTACAGCAGGCTTTCGATCAGACATTGAAGAGCAAAAGATTACCAGTCCTGCTCACACCAAAGATACTTGCAGCGTGCTGTGCTCCCTGAGGCTGTGGCCAAGAGCAGAGGACTAGGAAAGCTGTAAATATATGCAAAATATAGAAATAAATACAGAGATTGTTCCCCTAAATACTTCCTCGCATGAACCAGAGCACAAGCAACTGCTGAGCCAGAATTTGTGTCTTTCTAAAGTAGTCCAAGACTTTAAGCACCTGATTTTTTAGCATCCAGGTGGAAAGCCCAGCGATGTTAGCTCTGCTGATGATAACCACTCACCTCGGTAAAACTCTCATGCTCCGTTCCAACGGATGGCCCGGAGGTTAAACTCTCCAGTTTGCTTTGCTTACTGTTGCTGCGTGTCTTGCGTCCCACTACTCAGCTTATGCACAGTCTTTGAGTTTTAACTCACCTGAGCAAGCGCTCAGTAAAATCTTTAACACCCTGATCTTTCATACAGCGGTCTGGAAGCCTATTCCTCTGAATTCGTTCTGTTTCCTGGCTTCCATTCATCAGTCTGCAGCCTTATAGTATCAATATGTTAACATTTGCAGAAAAGCAGGAATTTCCATAAAAGCTATTATCTGTGAGTTGCCCAAACTGTCCATCATTGCCTGGCTTTTTGCTTGAAACTGTCCAGCCAATTTGTGACTAAACATCGTGTCCTTCAAGAAAAATGGGCCTGATTAAGGGAAGCAAAGGTGCCATCTCTGGGTGCTGTTAAAGGAGTTTGCAGATAGGAGTGATGTCATGGATGACTTGCATTGCAGTAGGTGGATTATTTGTGGGCCACCAATTTAAGAACAATTTCCACTATGAATCTCCTTGTCTGCTGGGTTAACTTCACCAAACCAAACCAAACCAAACCAAACCAAACCAAACCAAACCAAACCACTGCTTTCCCAGCATCCAGACAGGTTCTTGCGGTTGGAACAAAATGCAAGTTTTATGACTGAGCAGTCCTGCAGGGTAGCTGTCCTTTATTTAATTTTTATTAATAAATTCTGAATGCTTGATAGTGACTCAAATTCATTGCGTTAAATCCCTTTGGACTGCATTGAAGTTATTCCATTATAGGTCTGGTTATTGCCGAAGGGATATAAAGTATCTCTGCATAACAGTATTATTAAAGTGTGTCTCTGAAATGCTTCATCAAGACAATGACTCCATCGCACTGGCACTATGTGTGTATGCAAGAAACAGCAGACCCTTCCTCACATTAAACTATTTTCCTTTGATTTTCCTTTTTTCCCTTCTGAATATTAAGTCTTAGTTCTTCCCTTTTTTTTCTTTTTAGTATTATAATATTGATTGCTTCAGGCAATAATCAGTTATAAAAAAACTCTTTCAACCAGAAAATATCTAGATCAATCTGAGGTCAAGCCTTATTGAGGGAGAAGATTGGCAACAGCATGTGACTGGGTTGTGATATACAGTGGTGTGTTGCTCTGGTATATGATGACGCTGAATTGTTTTTTATGGTGATTTAACATTGAAACCGTATTATACTGCAAGCTCAAAGTTTCTATTGAGAAAATAATATGTCAGCAATGAAAGCAATGACTTTCACAGAGAAGGAAGACTGTCACCTCATTAGAGCTTTGTAAAGAAGCTTTAATGACAGAACTTCAGTTTATGGATAAAATCAGAAGCCAAGGGAGGAGATCGCTGTAAACATTAGGAAACAGGAACGCTGAATGATATATAAGCTCACACTGAATGAAAGAAATTTAAAATCAGAGTAGTCTTACCAATCTGTTAGTTTTTCTCCTGCTTGTCTTCCATTCAGCGCATAATTTAAGCACATACTTAAATACATGTTTAACTGCTTTTATAACAAAGGGTGGATTTAAAAGATCTTCCCAGACGTCAGCTTTGGGGAAAGCAACACAGCTGAGCACTGGTAGTTATGCTTGAAAACAGATTTTAGAAGCTCCACTATGAATTTACTGAAACTACATTATTTTCAAGTTTTGAAAATCAACTCTTACTGTAAATTATTTCTGTTTGCAAGATGTAATTAGTAGGATTGGACATAAAGTGAAATGGAATTATACTAGTACGGAAAATAACACTTTGATAGATAAAACTGTATCCTGTACAGATAAAAGTAAACTTTGGAGATGAACTAATGTCCTTATTGGTTTTTTTGGTCTAATTGTAGTTTTGACACAAATTTATTTGATTTTCCAGTTAGTAAAAGAAAGACAGAGTTGAAATTTGTCAGCATTTTGCCCAAAGATATCATAACTTAGTTGTAACCAGAGATGGCTAAATTGGAGTTTCATACTCAGCTGCCCACCTGGATATACAAGTTCACTTGAAATTGAAAATGCCATTGTCAGGGTCACATCAGCGTTGGTGTGTCAAAGCTCAGACTGGACATGATTTCAGGAAGATAAGCGTGGGTAGAAAGTACTCGTAAGTCACACGGAGGCAGCAGCTCTGAAGAAGCAACATTTTTTTCCCAAAGGCCATAAATAACACTTGGAGTGCATTGTATTGTAATGACTTGCAATAACATATTTTGCTATAGCAGAAAATGTCCCAGATGATATGATTGTCAAAGCGTCTCCAAGAATATGCTGCCATCGATTCGCTGGCTGTCGGACAAAAGACAGGATTTGATTTCAGTATATCCTAGTGCTTATTTAAGTCAATTTTGTATTACTTTTTCATAATGTTTGTTAGTATGTTTTCATATTTTGTGTCTTATCAAAACATTGACTTTAGCAAGCTGACAAACAGGACTTCCTCTCCTGCATTTCTCAGTATGTTTTCTTTGCTTTGCAGGATCCAAAATACTTCAAGTCACAGAAGACTGGGAGAGGCCAATTAAAAGAAGGCTGGAGAGAGACCCATCAGCCAATTATGTGTTCCTACAAACTGGTGACTGTGAAATTTGAAGTCTGGGGGCTTCAGACCAGAGTAGAGCAATTTGTACACAAGGTCAGTGAAACAGGAGCTGTTTCTTAGCCTTCACATAAGCAGAACTTGAGTATTACCCTGCACGGGAGTGCAGCTATGGCTTTGTACCAGCTAGGGAGCTCCGATGGATCTGCTTTTAGACCTCTCGAGTTCTGAAAGATCTGGAGCAGAGCCAAGGAGTTCATCTCTGGGTATAAACTTGACAAAGCCTGGAGCTGCTCAGGTTTAAGGTTGAGAAAAACTATCCGTAACATCTTCAATACCCTGATAAATATGCAAACTAAAGTATTTGTGAGTATATATGAGAACTGTACATGCAGCAATGATGTGCAGAATTTCTTACAAACAGGTGGTGGGAAAGTTTTCCCATCAGTCTATTAAAAAATTAATTAATGAATAGCATAACAGGCAAATTATAATATTTTTCAGAGTACTGACCTTCCACATGTTTAGAAAACTAACAAGGAAAAAGGAGAGTTCCAGAATGTCAAATTGCCCAAAGATTAATGGATTCTGTACGCATCCCAGGTGGCTTCCCATGCCAGTCAAAGCCACACTAACGTCATCCAGTGTTGGCAATAGATCCACTCCAGGCGAGAGGCTGGACGACAAGACCGTCAGAGCCAGTGTGTCTCACTCTCCAGGGCATGTCTTTTTAGAGACAAAACTGCCAGAGTATTTTTAACTTTAAATCATGTTGAAAGACAGCAGTGTTACTTTTGTAAAATGTTTTGTTGCTGCAGAGGTATTGAACCTCCTTTGGTTTTTTCGCAGGTGGTCAGAGATATACTATTGATCGGTCACCGGCAGGCTTTTGCCTGGGTTGATGAGTGGTACGGTAAGTATTCTCCAAATTTAGCCCATTTAAAAGGGCTGCTGCAAAGCTTCTGACAACCAGCAACAGATTTCCATTTGCTTCCATGGACCGTCAGGTCCTAGTATAAATTGTTTGAGAAAGAGATGGAGCTATGTTCGGTTTCTCTGGAACATACGGAGCTCATTCACAGCAGGTTCTTTGTACCAAGCGGCCAGTGGGCAGCAGGGAGGGACGCCTCTACAGCCCGTACATCTCAGAGTATGTGCAGCAGCCCCGTCACCCTGCACTGTAGGCAGATAGGAGCTGCCCCTGCCAAGAGTCATCTCTATGGAGAGCTGCATGCAGGTTTGAATAGAGCTCTTTACAAAGACTGCAGTAACTTGCAGTCATTTCCATACTGCAAACTCCTACAGCCTCTGATCCAACACAATTTCAGCTTTTTAGGAAAGTTTTAAACTGTTCCTGTGGATTGCAGTAAAGAAAATGTGGAGCTCTAATGTCCTTTCTGAAAAATTTATATAAATGTAAAACCTACTGGGTCTGATTCAACAGCAGCTGCGTGCAAAAACTGTCCTGAATCCATGAATCAGCTGTAGGAATGGGCACTTCCAATAGTGCAGAGTAATCCTGAATATCAAAGCAGCCAATTATATTTTATAAAAGAAGCTCACAGAGTTTGTGCTTTTTACATGTACTTTCAGGAAGAAGTATCCATAATCACACACACTTGTAGAACAGCTTCTAAGACATTCCTGTGAGATGTAATAGGAATTTGGGAACATACTTAGAATGTTTATTTAGACCCTCCTTAAGCTTCAGGAAACACCGTTGGAGGCATTTCATGGATAAGAATGACACCTGTCTTTCATCAAAACTCAGAAACATTCTGCATTGCTTAAAAATAGTCAGTTAGCCCAGCTGGTGCGAACACAGACATCTCCAGTGACTTCATAAACCTGCAGAATTTGACACTAGAATCTAACAACAAGCTCATTGCACTGATTTTTTGAAAATACAGAAAAATTTGCTTTTGAAATCACAATGTTCTTATAAATTTAATAGCGCATGAAAATCTGGTGCTGTAATGATCATAAAAATACTGATATCTACGAAAAATATCTTCTGTATTGGGATAGCCATAAACTAGCAAGAGAACTTTGTGTCTGGTGAGGAGATACTTAGAAATATTTTTTTTTTAAATTTTACAATATAGTGACTGAAATATAGTTATCTGTTATATTCCCTTCATGAAGGCAGGGAAACTGATGACTTTAAATAAAGAAGCCTGACTTCATGTAAAAATTGAGCCCACAAGTTTGCCCCAAATCTACCCAAAATATCTATTAAAGTGAGACATAAAGAAATGTTAGTGGGAAGCTAAGAGTCAGCTGCACTTTGGCAGAGTCATTGATAATGCTAACAAGCGAGTAATCATGAAGTTAAATGTGAGGAATAGGTGTAACCCAAAAACATTTAACCGCACTTTTTCCCATCTTAACTCTCAACGCGCTTTGTCAAAAATACTCTTCCCACAAATGAAATAGTGTGATACACAATTATCTTGTGGATTTTTACTGTCAAAGTGAGTCTTTTTACTAAATAATATAGTGTACTTCTAGAACTTAATTGTCAGGCTAAGTACAAAACCTGAAGAATCTGGGCTTACTGAAATAGACAGGATTAAAGGCTAAGTATATAGCAAGATGTATTAAAAAGAAAAGAAAGTGCAAGAAGTTAGTGTAGGTAACTCGGTGCTGTTGCAGCCCTTCCACCGCTGCGTTGTTCTGGAGTAGAACAGCTGCTAAGACTTACTGACTAGAAATCGAGTCTTTCGTTACCCAAAAATGAGTGAGATCCAGTTTGTACACATCCCCTTCAATTTAATACGTACGATCTGTAAAGCTGTTGTGGGACTGCTCGTGACATGTTTATGTGTGTAGGGAGAGTTTTTCAGAGACAGAATTTTTAAAGCGTCTGTGTGCCTTCAGGGTGTCTCTTACCATCTTTTACAATAAAAGTTTGAGAAAGACTTGGAGATTATGTAAGTCAGCTGAACTGAATCAAATAATCAGTGTAATAAATTATTAAACAACATGTTATGTTACGGATATTACTGACTGGTTACTGTTACTGTAAGTATGAATGTGTCTTGTCATTAAATTTGCTAAACTCTATTTAGCTTTATTATTAAGAAAATCTATTTGCACAGTGTTGTTTACTAATAAAGAGCATGTTCTCTGCTTGGCAAAATGCATCCCTAGCATGTTACTGACATGGCTTGAGCTTGTTTCTCATTCCAGATAACAGTAAAAGAAAGACTGAAAGATTAGGAGTTAGTGGTATTCAGTGTTTCCTTTTGATCAAAATTTTAGACTGCATTTCATTTTCATTGATGAAGTATTACATTGTGCTACTGATGTAACACTGAAGTTGTATCTTTCCTTAAAAGCTGTCTCGTAAAACGCAGCAAGAGCCTCATTTTGCATAACAAGGAGCAGTGTGATATAAGAATTTGCAAATCCAAGTGGCACATAGTAAACCCAAGAAAAATGATAGCCTCCAGAATAAAAATGGTGTATGTTACCAAAAGTGGTACACATTTCCAAGTATGCTGTGTGAATAAAATGCTGTTTAAGTTTTGTGAGTAAAAGCTGGTAGCTGTTTTCATGAAGCTCTGAAGTTACCAAACTGTTGTAAAGAACAGACCAAATTCTGAAAGCCTTGGTGTTCACTTACACCTTACTCTCAAGTAGATTTACTGAAAGCCTGGGATTACTCAGGAGAGTAAGATCACAAGTCAATTAATTGGATTCTTTATGTTTTTTACTGGAAGTGTGGTTTATGACAAATCTTTATAAAATCTGTAATAATTGCTTTGAGTTACATAGCACGCAGCACCTCACAGGTCATGCACTAGTTTGACAACATCAGGCATGCCCAGACAACGATAAATGATCCTACCAGTAGAATCAGCCTGATCTGTAGAGTATTTCTAATTCTTACAATTCATTGAATAGCTTGAGGCTACAAAATCATTAACGTATTCGCTATTAATTCACTTACCAGTATAATTAAGTGTTAGTTTCTGGAATCTAAGCTGATGCGTGGTCTAACAGTAAGAATGTTTTCTGGTTATGAGATGTACTATGCAAAGATAACATAAAATCTTTTTGAAAGTTCCTGGAAAGGTAAGTAAATATTTCTAATATTTCTGTACCTATCCTTTATTCCAAGGGATCTTCTAAAATCTTTTTAGAAGATCTTGGCCTTTGCCAAGGCCTGCACTTCAATACTTCCTGCCTACCTTATGTTACACGGATACTCCTAAACAATTTCCACTCCTTCCTGTTCTCTGACTCCCTTTGACTTTACCTTCTTACACCTTCCTTGGCTGATATAACTACCTTTATGAGTCAATTTTCATAAAGCTAGTTGCTCCATGCTTTTTTTAAATCCTTCTTTGGCTTCTGCTGAAAGACTATGTGTTCCTAGAACCTTCTCCTTAAAAAAAAAAAAAAAAAAA
>Ga0065711_1027808_pt1 | contig 45813 bp, 42 predicted proteins | sample Hoacrofraction12_FD_59098 | JGI IMG/M metagenome (GOLD analysis project Ga0065711, IMG submission 59098) | Hoatzin crop microbial communities from Cojedes, Venezuela - Epithelial fraction 12 v2 (version 2) | ecosystem: Host-associated > Birds > Digestive system > Esophagus > Crop | place... | reverse complement strand
TGGTGGCGTTCGGGGAGGGTGTGGGACCGGGGAGTCACCTGCGTCGGGTCACTGCCGCGTCTCGGCACCGAGCGCTGGCGTCTGGGCGCGTTTCGGGGCTGCGCGGGACACTCGTTTCCCCAGTTCTTACTGTTATTATTTTATCTCAACTCGGAATGGCAGAGGAGGGTTTAAACGCGCCAGGCTTAGTCTTTGCACAGCCCCGTGAGGTCATGGGTGTCCTCCTGTGGTGGCCAGGCGAGACATGGGAAGGGTGAAGGTGTGCAGGTGACAACCCGAACAGCCGTCGTGGCTTTTCCTGGCGTATCTCATCTCTTTCTCCACTCGGGAAGAGCACAGCTCGGTTTGCCCGCGCCCCTGAGCTGCCCGGAGACAGGTCCGAGTGCAGGCGGGACCGGGCTGCGAGGTGCTCTGGGTGGAAGAGGGGATGCTGAGAAGTTCCCAGCACCGTCGAGGGCTGGAACACCGGCACGCTGTCCTAGGCTGCGCTCCTAGGCAGGGATGTTTGTCCCTCTTTACTTTTTCACAGCCTGCAGCGGGTCCTGGGCGGGCGGTGGGATGGGGAGTGTGCAGTTCTGCAGGCTGCATTGTCGCCGGGGGCATCCCTGGGCGTCCGGAGCAGGATTTCGGGTGCGTCTCCGTTACTTCGTGTAGTAGCTCCTGCGAACTGGCAGGGACTGGCCGCGGCGCACGTGCCTGCCGGGTGAAGGGGTGATGGCCTGCAAGAGTTCTGCAGTCCCGTGGACGCAAAACGCAGTTCCAGCTGCCTTCACAAGTTTTTAGCGTATTGTGCTGTCTGCAGAGAGCGCTAAAGGAATTTTTTTGGGAGCACAGAGTGGCTTTATGGAGTTTGTCTGGTGGGTTCCCCCCACACCTCTCGGCTAATCTGGGTGGGAATCGGAGCTCGGGTTACAGCAGCTAATCCCAGACTATAGAGAGCCCGGCCTCCTGAGGCTGTAATCTCTGAGTATAGCCATCCTCCCTGGCGGGGCTTTGAGCCTGGGGGGCCGTATCGGTGTCAGATTTTTATTACTGCGTTGGGGATGCGAAAGCGCGCAGGCAGGCGGGCGGCCCTGGACAGATGGATGCACGTGTGTCCAGCAGACCTGCTCTTGGAGTGGAGGCGGGCTGAGACTTGGGCTGAGCATCGTCTGCGTTCGGTAAGATCCCCAGGGTGGTTGCGAGTGAGCAGCTGGGATGGTGGTGGCCTTCTCCTATGGGCCTAGGCTTGGTGGCCGTGGTGTCCCCAGCATTGGTGCGAGCACCAGCTTCAGGGGTTTCTGCTGCCCTGTTGCTGCCTCCCTGCTTGTCCTCACTGCCTCTCTGTCAGCGTCGGTGGTCTGGCGCCCCGCAGCCAGGTCTGAGTTTCTTCTCTCTAAGGGGACGTGCTGGAGGCTTGGCAGTGGGTGGTCACAGCCCCGACCTGGAGATTGGCTTGGCTTGGGGTCTTGAGATGTGAAATGAGCCCACATGCCTTGTGGGACCACCTGCCTTCCCAGGAGATGCCCAGGCCCACCCGTGCTGCTTCTGTGGGCTGTTAGGGGTCTAGCCTGAAGCCCCTCCCGTTCTGCTTGCCTTGCTGTCCACAAATACCAGCAGGAGACGGTGGCCTGTGCCGTGGGGCTGGGAGTTTTATGGCTTTTAGGGAGTTTACTGTAGTTTCTGTGGGGTCTTGAGATGCAGTGATTTGGAGATGGTGCTGCTTCTCCCCGGGCTTGAGAAGCCTTGAAGGGTGTGTGCGCTGGGGACACAGCGGCAGTGGTGGGACCATGGAGGAGACCCATCCCTCTCTCACGCTTGCAGCCCCGGGTTGAAGCAAGCATCCCGGGGAGCCGCGCCTGGGCAACGCACTTCCCTGCTGCCCGCACCAGCCTGGTGGTACAGGCAGCATGAGGGTGGTCTGCGTCTCCGCGGGGGCAGGATCGGTCCTCCTGCCCTGCACAGACATGGGTTAAGTCACCCTTGGCTCTCCTGAGCTCAGGAAGAGGGATCACCTATCCTAAGACAGAAAGCTGCCACTGTTTCAGCTCCCTCTTTAGCCAGCGTTTTAGCAAAATCTGTGCTTAATTTTGTTTGAATCTCAACCCGGTCTTTCAGCAGGCTGAAAGCCTGGAAGGCTGCCTAGGTTTGAAGCAACAGGTTAGCATTCCTTGCGGGGCTGATGTGGGCCCTGTTTGTGGAAGATCTCATTGCCCCTGGATGTGTGCATGGCCTCCCTCATTGTTAGTGCCACCGGCATCCCTTCAGCCAGGACAATAGTGCCTTGAGTCCTCTCTGGTAATCTTCCCCCTTATCTCCCTTCTCTTCCGTAGTCTGTGTCCCTAGGAGGGTGGGAGGTTTGGGAAGAGGTGATTATGCAGATGGAGGAGCAAGAGGTGCTTTGTCAACTGACATCCCTTTTCAAGGGGCAGCGGTGAGGAGAGGATGCTCAGCGCAGGAGCGTGTCCGAGCTCTTCGCTGCTCGCCATCCCCTCCACGCTCCCATAAGCACCGCCTATGGTGGGGTTGAGGACGTTCAGAGATGCGGCAGAGATACAGGTGGCCGTGTGAGTCATGTGCCCCCATTGCTCTCTGCAGCCACTCGCTCATGCTGGCATTGCCTCTGGGGCTGGGGTGGCATCAGGGGGTACCACTCACTGCAGGGGCTGGCGATGTGAGGAAGAAGAAGGTGGCCACCGTTCAGGATGCTAGAAGTGTCCACGGTGGGGACCAGGGGTGGGCTGGCTGACCTAGTGCTCCAGCTCAAGTGAAGCAGCAGGGGAATGAGATGGAGAGGTGGGCTTCCGTGGGACAGACCCCATCTTCAATCTGGTGCCCCCAAGCTGGAGCTTGCAGATACAGGGCTCCAAAACTTGCCTGGCTGAAGCATGGCAGTCACGGGCCAAGGCGGCCGGCTGCTGCCGTGGGTGGTAGTGTTGGCCCTGCGGGGTGGGAGAGTCCCAGCGGGGGACCCCAGCGGGGGAGGCAGCATTTTTACAGTGCCCCAAAAGCACAGCAGTAATTAGCAGCCTGGCTTTGGATTGTGCGTAAGCCGTGTGGGTCTGCTGGGGCCCTTCCTTCTGCTGGCAAGGAAGTTAATGAGGAGCCCCTCGCTTTGTCTGCTGCCTGCTGATGGAAGAAGGCGCTCAAGAGGCAAGAAAAGTAGATGTAGAAGAGCAAAAGGGTGGGGAGGAAGCCGTTGTTGGGGAGCCAGCTGTGATGGGGGAGTGTTTTGTTAATCAAAGCGCTCTCCTAAAAAGAAAACTTACGCACAGCAGATCTACTCAGTGGTCAAGCTCTGACTTTTTTTTTCTTTTCTCAAAACTACGTGATAATCATTAAACACAGGGGATGCTTTGTAGAATAGGATTGAAGGAATGGGGGAGGACAGAGCAGGATTTAAATTTAAAATTGGACAAGGGTACAAAGCCCCTTAGTTCCCCATTTCTGCTTAGTGCAGCTGGAGCTGGGCTTGACAAGATGCTGACCAGAGCTTGTGGTAAATGTTTTATGGTACCGTGTATCAGCCAGATCAATTCTACTACGCTTGAGGGAGTGCAGATAAAATGGCTTAAAGATTCCCCTGCTGAAAGCAATAGTATCATCATTTATGCTGGAGAAGACAGATTTAGTCGACTGACATTTGTTTGGCCACGGTGTACTTTGTGGATTTCACACCCAGGGACGATAGCCAACCTGATGATGTCACATGTGAGCTGCAAGCAAAAAAGGGAATTGCATAAAAACCTAGTGCTGTTTCTCTTGTCGACCAGATGAGTTTTGCTATGTGTCTGGTTTAGTTCTTTTACCCCTCAGATCTCCTTAATGGAAAGTGCCTTACAAGAGTAGGACATTACTAAAACAGCGTGTCCTACATGTGCTTTGTGGTACAAAGATGGTGGCAGAAATATCTCTGTTAACTTCAGTCATTTCTTTTGATCCTATTTTTGCCTGTAGGTCACTTGAACTCCAAACCAAGCGACCATGAGTGCACTTGATTTGGCTTCCATCCTCGATTTTCTAGAAACAGCCAACTTGACGGAGATCAACTGGACGTGCAGCAACGGTGACTGCATCACGGTTGACGCGACAACATGCCCTGGCACGCTCAACAAAAGCGCCCTGCTATACACCCTGTCCTTCTTCTACATTTTCATCTTTGTCATAGGGCTGGTGGCCAACTCGGTTGTGGTGTGGGTCAACCTCCAAGCCAAAATGACTGGCTATGAAACCCACCTCTACATCTTTAATTTGGCTATTGCCGATCTGTGTGTCGTCATCACCCTTCCAGTGTGGGTCGTCTCTCTTGTCCAACATAACCAGTGGCACATGGGAGAAGTCACGTGCAAGATAACTCACCTTATATTTTCCATCAACTTGTACAGCAGCATCTTCTTCCTGGCGTGCATGAGTGTGGACCGCTACCTCTCAGTTGCCTATTTCACCAATTCCAGCAATCGCAAGAAGAAGATAATCCGTCGCTGCATCTGCATCTTAGTGTGGCTCCTTGCCTTCTCTGCGTCTCTCCCAGACACCTATTATCTCAAGACTGTCTCTTCCAACAATGAAACCTATTGCCGTCCTGTCTATCCAGAGGAGAGCTTCAAAGAGTGGTTGATTGGCATGGAGCTCATCTCCGTTGTGCTGGGCTTTCTTATCCCTTTTCCCATCATTGCTCTCTTTTATTTCCTCCTTGCGAAGACCATCTCTGCCTCCAGTGACCAAGAGAGGAAGAGCAACGGGAAGATCATTTTCTCCTACGTTGTCGTGTTTCTGGTCTGCTGGCTGCCCTACCATGTAGCTGTCCTGCTTGACATCTTCTACAGCCTTCATTTCATACCTTTCAGTTGTCAGATGGAGAACTTCTTGTACGCCACTCTTCACATCACTCAGTGTTTCTCTCTAGTCCATTGCTGCGTCAACCCCATCCTGTACAGCTTCATTAACCGCAACTACAGATACGAGCTCATGAAAGCCTTTATCTTCAAGTACTCTGCCAAAACTGGTCTCACTAAACTTATCGATGCTTCCAGAGTGTCAGAAGCAGAATACTCTGCTCTGGAGCAAAATGCCAAATGACTGCAACCCCATAAAGGAACCTCCTTGACTCTTTGAGATTCTTTTTGTTGTTGTTATGGTGGTGTTTTTTTTTTTTTTTACCTCCCCCTTTCCCTGTGCTTGTTATGAACGGGGCATGAATTCCAGCCTACAAAAGAGAAATAGCAAACTGTAATTTAAGAGTAGAATCAGGTGCAAAAGGGAAGTGGTACCAAAATTAAGCCTTTTGGTGGTGTGTTTTGTTTGATCTCCTCCTACCCCAGTCTGGACTTCTCGACAATGCTATGCAAATGGAAATGACTTTCTAGCAGACAAAGCCATCATGTACTGTAGATAACATGCGTTTCCAGGACAAGCTTCTTCTTCCCTGTGTAGGTTCCCTCTCGTCTCCTTGTATATGTTATATATATAGTGTGTTGTATTTAAAAGCTCGAGACTTTATTTTCTGGCTTTTGGTGTACCTTATACAATTGTATTTGAAAGTTAAATATATTTTTATCACGTATTTGAAATATATTGCTGATGAGTGTATCTGGAGTGCTGTAGTCTGAGATAGATCACTAGTTGGTTCAAACTATCGTAGATAAGAGGATGCCGATAATTAGCGGTAAGGAAATGATCTCTTAGGAGCATCCTCCATGGCTGGCACACTTTCTCGACTGTAGCTTTATGTGGTGGTCATGCCCACATGTCTGGAGCATGAAATATATGTACTGTAATATAGTTACCGTCATGTTAAAATTAACAGTATTGTAAGAGTTGTGAACTCCTACGCCCATACTTCACAAAGCTGTATCCTTATGCACAGAATGAATGATCTTGCTTCTGAGAGTTGTCTCTATTTGTAAGTTATTTTTGTAAAATAAAGATCTTGGAAAAAAAAAACCAACACCTATGTGTGCCGGTGTTTTGACTTGCCATCCTCCTCCTTAGACAAAAAAGCCAGAAAGAAGAAATCCCAGAGCCACCTTCTCTCCTTTGTTCGGTGCAGGAGCAAACAGGTCCGTCTGTGTTTTCCTGGTGTTTGCTGGCGGTGGGCAGAAACCACTGAATGTAGGAATGTGAGACAGCACGGCGCGTGGCGAGAGGGAAGGGGGTGGGAGGAGCAGGTCTGCGGAAGGCTGTGCTGTTCGGGAAGCTAAAGCTGATGGATTTACAAGGTGGAAGACGCTTGGAATGATCAAAGACCCTGTCTGTAGCTTGGGAATAAACACGTGGAAGGAAAACACGAAAGCAAGCAGATGGAGCGGGTATTTGGACTAATCTAGGTTCAGTCCTCTGCGTTTTCTTCTTGTGATGGGATTCGGGGGTTTGCAGTCCTGACAGCATTAAATCCCTTTTTATCTCTTCTTTTCTTTGTTATGGTTTGCATTGCATTTGCAATGCTGTATTGTCAAAGTGTGGGGCAGAATTCAGCCGCTGCGGGATATATGAAGTAGATCTTTAAGCCAGTGAAGCCCTTGAGTCGTGGTCGTCTTCATCTCGGGTCAAGGTAACTAATGTTAAATCGATGATGTCTCACAGCTATCACTGACTTGCTGTTGCTGGTTTGTGTGTTTTGCAACCTCAGTGAAGGGAGAACTGCTTTGCTCTGAAGGCTACGCTTAAATTCCTGTTAATCAAAGCGTGCCATTGTCCTAACACCCAAACAATTTTGTAACTGACTGTATTTTGTTTCTTTCTACATGTTACATTCCTGCCTTCTCCAAGATGATCCTATGAAAACAGATGTTTGCCAATGCTGCACCTCGTACTTGGTGTTTCTAAAAAAGCTCTGGTCCATCCCCAAATGGAGGAGCCAGTTGCAGAGAAGGGCCGCTAGCACAACTGTCACAACATTGCTTCACAAGCGCAGCCTTTTGTGCAGATGCTTTGCACAAGAAATGGCTGGAGATTCCCATGAGCCATTCTTAAGGTACTGCTGAACTGCAAGGGAAGTGCTCCTTCATACCGACAGTTAAAATTGGAGGTGGAGTGTTAATACTGAGAAATTCATGTTCCTGATTTAGCTGGACATTGCTTCCCATGCTCCAGCATCCATGTGTGTAGCTGCATCCTCCCCGGAGGTGCTGCGTACGACTCTGGCATCCCGCTTCCGTGTGCTGGGGTGTGCCTGCAGGCTACTTCTAAGTTTGCAGCAGCGTAGCTATTCCAGCTCAGGTGCTGTCTTGGGCAGCGTGATGTTTTTGTGCCATGCTGTAGCTGCTTTGGAGGTTTGACTTGGCAGAAGCTCACCACTTTTTTTTCTCTGCAGTTTGGTACTCGCGGTGCAGCGTCAGCGCTGGAGATATCTCAGGTGGTGCTGAGTGTCGGGGAGGTCCTGCAGACCCGCTGCCTAGACTGGACTGATAAAGTCTCCAGGCCTCAGCCCTGGCGAAGTGAATCATGGTGGGACGATGCCTCTTTCAAAAGTGGGTCAGACTGAGAGAGTAGGTAAAGGTCGAGACCATGACCCTCGCTGTCACAGGCTGTAGCATTGCGTGCGCAGGTCCTTTCCAGCTCCTCGGATGGGAAGACCTGGGGCTGAGCGCCCAGCTTGTCTCCTTGGCCCCGGAAAGGGCAGGTGGAGCTGGGAGGCAGCATCCCCTCTTCCCAGCAACACGGGGACTCTGTCCTCTGCAGGAATCGGCACTACTCGCATGGAGGTGGGCAGCCCTGAGGTGGCCGTGGCTCTGGGAGAAGGGTGGTAACGGGCAGGTGATGGGAAATCAGTGGAGGGCAAAAGAGTGCAGAGGGACAGAAGGACAGAGTTCGTCTGTTGTTGCTGCAGATTTCTCATTAGGACTTGTTTTCGTGCAGAAAATTCTCAAAAATCAAACTTTGGCAGAGGTATAATAATAAAAAGCATACATATATGTTCTAGGAGGCTTTCCTCGTTGCTGTGTGTGACACGGTACCTCAGCTGGTATTTGCACTGAGACCACAAAGGTGGGTTTTGGCCCCCTTGGAGTCTGATAAGAAGGAATCTATCAGCAGATAACAGGTGAGTGAAAATACACATCCTCAGGTAGATGTGACTGTGACTTACAGAGACTGATATGGTGGCTATTGTCACCTTGTTTGGCCGAATGTCCCGACCCTGGAGCTGGGGTGTTACAGAGGGTCTCTGCTGCTTCCTGCTGCAGGGCTGTGGCTTTGGGGCAGGACCCGTGGGCTGGCAGCCCATGCCCGGGGACCTCCCTCATTCCTCTGACAGCCACAAGTGTACATGGACATTTGGGTTCTCCCTTTGCAAGGAGGTCACATTCACTACATGAAGGCTTCGGTGGAAAAATAAGTAAAAATCATGTATAGTCCATGTTGGAGCAAGTCCTCCTGCTTAGGTCTTAGGCTTTGTAGCTGAAAGCATCCCGGCACTGTCAGATTTCGTGTGCCTCGGAGGCAGGTACTGAGCAAATAAAAACCCATCTGCTCCCTGAGAACAGATTCTTTTTTTTTTTTTTTTTTAATATAGAAAGTGCAGTCCTACTTTATTGTTACTTAAACACAGATTTCCTTTTATGAGCCATAAACGACATTCAGGTGTAGCACAGTGCCTTTAAATCAGCTCCTCTGGCAGCCATCTAGAGAGCGTATCGTAAGAAGTGCCTAACTGGCCTGTTTCTCCTTTGGCTAATTCATGGTTTCAATGCTGCTGACTTTAGATACTAGTCTTTGATGAGCTGACTGAGCATAAAAGCCATTCAAAGTTCCTAAGAAGCAAGAAATAACTCAGCTGTGAGCAATATTTAAGCATGTGGCGGTGGCAGCGCTGCCAAAGCCAGCTCTTAATCTGTTACAGAGAGCTTCTCGGTGAGAAGAATTGGGCTGGTGCTTTGAGAAGTGGGGCTCAGCCCCTGAGATGGGGTGTGGGGCTAAGCAGGGCATGATGCAACAGGACTGGGTTTTGGGGAGAACTGATGTGTACGGAGCCCTGGGTTTGCTTTTAGCCTCCACGCTCCATTACGGTGTGTGGCTGAAGAGAGTCTGAGCCAGAGCCTGCTCTGATTTACACCCCGGATTTACAGTAGGATAGTGCTGCTGATTTTAAAGGGAGCTAGCCAGGATTTATAGGGCTTTTTATAAGTAGGATCAGGAATTTTAGCCATAATCCTGTGCAAATGTATGGGTGTGAGTGCAGATGTACACATCTGTATCACTAATGCGATGTAATACCCGCGTACAGCCAGAATGCAAAGACATATTAATAGCAACAAAAGAGATAATAATGTGAGTTTACTTTTGCAAAAGTACTTGCGTTACAGGGTTAGAATATGATTCAAACCAGGCTCACAAAGATCCTGTGATAGATAATCCAGCTGTAACCCTAAAGCACGTGGCTGACTCTTCTCAACACCCACTGTCACGAGAAAAATCAGTCTCCTTCTGTTTGGCAGTTGCTGTTTGAAAACAGTTCACTTTTTTTTTCTTGTGGATTTTGATCTATTTGGTTTTCTGGGATTATGTGGAATACATGCAAGGCCTTAGTGAAAGGTGTCTATCCTGGAAATGTAACTTTGTATTGCCGAAGAGATACCAACATCCCAGTGATGCTGTGAATCAAGGAAGACCACTCGATCCTATGGCTAAAATATTGAGTAGGGCGCTCTTCAGCACTGGAGCGAGAGCATCAGAACAAGGCCCTTCTGGTTATTTACCTCACTGAGCAGATACATATCTTCACGAGAAAGTGCTGGGAAACCAACCAGACCCTCTGCAGGTGCCAGTGGGCTTAGCTCGGATCTGAAGTATGAAAACAGCACAACTCAACAGGTCTGCTTCAGCAGAGGGTCTGGGCCGCTGTGCGTTGTACACTTCTTGACATCTTCTGGTTTTAAGCCAACCCTGATGATGGATGCTTTTACCTCGCGCCTCTAGATTAGATGGGGGAAAACACCAAACTGCTATCATGTTTGCTTACTGTACAGTGCTATTTCCAGACTAAAGAAAAAGAGTTTAATTAAATTTTAACAGAACAATACCGACAACAACAAAGGTCAGGAAACTTTTAAGTAAGGTCACCCTGTCGATTGCAACAGTGAAAGGACGGGCATCAAACACTTCGCCGTGAAAGGCTGAAAAGAAGTGAATTCAGCGTGGTATATTGAAACCCAAGTCTCTTTCATATGTTGCAGAGCCTCTGACATAGCAGGTTTACTGTTCAAGCTGAGATATGTTGCCTTGCCAACATATATTCTGAGTTACCCAAGCAGATTTAATGTTTTTGCAGTAGTGACTTTTCCCTTTTTTGGGGGGGCACTTTTTTTTCCCCAAAAAATTGTTGCAGAAGATTTCAAACCTACCTAGGAAATGACGTTAATCAATTTAGTTCCACCGGCGAGTATGAAAACTCAGATCTTTATTTTTGCTTTCTCTAAACATTGTCTTGCTTGCATTGAGTAGGGTGACCGAGTCACAGCTTGATAGAAAAGTCAGTTTTGTTTGTTGTTTTGTTTTGTTTTTTTTCACCCATCCAAGTGGCAGCTCTGTTTTGTCCAAAAGGATTGACGTGACTGGCAAGTGTTTTGAATTCTAAGCTCCAAGGTCTCAAAATGCATGAAAAGCGAATCACACACACACAAAAATGTAAATTTTTGGAAAACAAGCACCAACTACACACAAAAAAATAACAATTCTGCAGAAGGGTGACAGACGCTGCATTCATTCTTTTTTTTTTTTTTTCTTTTCCCTTTCCCCCTTTTAAGAAGTCAGTGTTTCTGGGCCACCTACAGGCACATTGATGTCTTCTGCAGCAGGGAATCGGGCTGCACAATAAGCCAAAGTCACGGTCTTCGTGTGTCAGGGTGGGTCTATCTGCATCTCAGCGTTACGGCTCCCATCGCCACCAGCTCATGAGCATCTGTTCCCATCGGCTCCATTATCGATCGGGGTGACGTCGATGGGCACGCGACACTTCAGCATCCTCGTTGTTTAAGGCCTGGGTTGCAGGAGGCCCAGGAGAGTGAAACCATCCAGCCAGGCTGTGCGGACACAGCTGGAGGCAGTGCCTGACCCACGGAGCTCATGTCCCAACCCTGTTGCAGATGGGCTTCGAGATGGGGGAAGCCCAACTGGTCCCAACACTTGCCTGGGGTGTCCCAGACTGGGACTTGGGTGTCCCCTTGGCTGTCCCTGAACCGGCTTTACTGCGGGCTGTTTCATTTTAGGTCTGCAGGATGCTTTTTGCAGAGAGCAGAAGGTGTGAGAGGGAAGCAAAGTCAGATATCTGGTTCTCCAGCCAGGGAGCTGGCATCTCCCTTCCTCCAGGCACCCCATCACATCTTCATTGCCTCTCAGTGTCCTGGATAATAACAGTGGCAAAGTGGATTTGCTCAGCTTGGGGTTATCCACAACAGCCAAACAGTCTTCCACTGGAGAACATTTTAACCATTTTTGCCTCATTTCATCAAGGACTGGTAAAATGTCTGAGACCACACCGCCTGAACACAGGATGTGACTTCACGCAGCAGCCTGTCAGCCCTCTGCATCATGGTCACACTCCCTTCTGGCTCTATTTTTCCACGCGGCCTCACTCTAAAACCAACACAGGATGAAAGGTATGGGAATCCTGCACTGTGCTGAGCCCTTAAAGACATGGTCCAGAGCTCTTGTCTCTAACCTAGCCAACTTGTTCCAATGGCTGTCTTGAATTTCAAGGTTGCCCTGTCGCTTTGATGGGAGGCGGGAGTGCCAGTTTTATAAAGAGAATGGCCATGGAGAGAAAGTTTTTTCTTCTCATTTCCTGTCCCGTCTGGCCTGGTGAATGCGGTGGTTTTGGTTGAGGGGTTTGAAGGAGCGAGGGAGGCAGTCAGTCAGAAACGTCGATTCTGCGAGCTCCCGAGAGCCGTCAGCCGCTGCTTCCTCTTGGTTCAGCTCGACCGGTTTATCATGGGCCCGAGGTGGAAGCTTTAATGGGAAGTTGACCGGCGGAGGAGAATCTATACCTTGCCTTTGCAGTGAATCGATAAAAAGCTGGAGTGTTTTGGATTCCTCCTTCCCAGAGAGAATAGTCCTCATTTTATTCTCCAGACTTACAATAGCAAAGAGAGAGAGAGGGAGGCTCTTCCCCACGCACTCTCCAGCTCTCTTGGCTGAGAGGCAGCTTTGCTCTGCATGTCTCAGTCATGTTTGATTTTGGCATTACTTGAGGCTGTCTAAACCTCGCCTGCGAGTTGATTCTTTCCGTGGAGGTGAACGCTAGGCATTTTTTGTTCAATCTAATTGTGGGATGAGGGTGATGGAGATCCCTGAGAAAGGATGAGAAGTGGGTATTTAGCGAGAAAAGCATCAGCAGCCATGATGGCTTGCTATCGCGAGCTGTTCTCCGGGCACCATCTCAGCTCCGCCTGTCAGCCCCATCACTCCTTTGCACTCAGCGGTATCATGCTTCTGCAAAAGATGCTTTGGGGTGAGAGCTTGTATTTCATGTTGGAAACTCTCCAACAGGTGAACATCCTGAGCATCGGAGAGAGGTGACTGCTTGGCTCAGCCCCTGAAAGTCTGGATGCAAACCTGAAATGCGTTAAACCTTCTCCAGGGAGGAGAGATTCAGACTTGGAAAGCTTTGCAAGGTTTCCAGCGTTTGCTGCTTCCAGTCAGGCTGGAATCCAAAAGTCCAAAGGCCTGTGAGAATGATTAATAAAGAACAGAAACCAGGCCCCAAGACAGGTTCAGCTCCGTGACTCTGAAACTGTATGGTTGCAGAGGTCTCACGCTTCACTTGGGTAGATTTGCTCTTGTAGAGCTGAAACTCCATCAGTGGGTTATACTCCTTTACGTGGCCAAAAAGTCTGGTCCAGGTAGTTTGGTGGAAGTAAATGGGATTTACTTGCGTGGGTGGGTAAGTGTTTCTGTACTCGTAGCCGCCTCCCCGCAATTTGCCATTGTTTTTGATGGCAACCTCTTTTATCTTACATCAGTGAGAAAGTCCCAGACACCTCTTGGCCTGGATTTCTTCATATGAGGTTTCTTAATCCCCCTCTGCTCCACGAGACCAGCAGCTTGTTGCCTGCGGTGTGTGTTGGACCTGGGAGGCTTTTGGGGAAAGGGGAGGCCGTTTCTCATTTGAGCCATCTGCGTTGCCTGCAAGGAAAGTCTACGCAGGCAAAGACACCTTTGGAGACGGTATAGCCCCAAAGATGAACTGTTGTCACGCAGAATATAAAAGGAAGCAAATGCTTGGGATTATGAGTCAAGTTTTGGTGATGATTTAGCATTGGCTGGAAAGCAGCCCTGGCTCGAAGGGTCCGTCTCTTTGTCCATGCATCTTCTGATCCGCTCCCATGTGTTGAGTGTTATTCCAATGCAGAGACAGCTCCCATGAATAATGGGACATCCCATACATCAGCAGCTCATCACATCTGTCAAGGGATGCCCACTCCCGAGTTAGAGGTGGTGCTGCTGTGTGCATGGCTGATATCCAGGGCGAGAAATCTTGGCTGGAGCCATTGGGATGTCATTGACAAATGGGAGCTGATCTCTGCTCGGCTAATCCTGACTTGTAGGATTAGACCCTGAGGCCTGCAAGGGGTTGCCTGTGACCTCTTGTAATCTTCAGCTGTACAGAAAGTTGGGGCATCTGGCAAAAGCACAGCGAGCTCTCTTGAGGCTTGTTGTGTGGTTGGCATAATGAGGTCTCAGTCTGACATGCTAGGGCAGCAGCAATCGTTAACAAGAAGAATTGTGTGGTCATCAATAAAAGACACTGCTAGCACTTACTGAAATTGGCCTCTTTATACTATTTGCACTATATATATATACACACGCTATACTATATATATACACTAATATCGAGCTAGTCCTGGGGGTGGAGAACATGGCAATATACAGCACCAGAAATACTACTTGGGATCTCACAAATCCCTTCTCCTTTCCTCAGGTGAGTGACCAACCACTTCCACTTTACAAGGCATTGGATTATGTCCATGTTGCTAAAACTGTGTCAGCTTGCACGGTGATGGAAAAGGGAACTTTCAATCAACTGCAAGTCATCAGATTTGTGTTACACAAATAGTACCTTCCTGCAGGGGGTCATTGTTAGCCGATTTAAACACCTTCCCCTCGTTCATTGACAGCTGAAGTTATGCGTTAGAAGAAGACAGCAAGGGAGACAGGTTCAAAATAAGGTGCTCTGAGGTTACCTGTCCTTTGCCTTGCAGGAGAAGAAGGCTGGAGACAGCTGATGGGGGAAGAGCAAAGCCATTGACTGTTTCCAGGACCTGTGGTTCTCAGGTGAGGAGGGTTTTTTTCCCTTTGCTGCCGTGTTAACCAGAAACACGTTCAGTTCTGATTTTGAGTCAGCTGATTTGTTGTTCAAGATTTTTCGTAGTGCACAGCCTCTCTGGTTGCTCTTGTTTGTTTGCAGAGGGTGAAGATGAAAGCATGGGTGTGGGAGAGCCAGGGAGCCCATGCTGAGGTGGTAGGCTTTTGCACCATTTTGCAGTAGCTGCATCTGCTTGGTAGCCACTGCTGTATTCATCAGGATAGATAAACTTCATCCAAGGTGTTCTGCTGGATTGACTTGACTGTACTCTTCCTCTGCCTTGTGTTGTCTTCTTTGCCTCCTCCTGCAAGCCTGTGGCTGATTCGTGCCCTGCGTTTCTTCAGTCCTGGGGGACTTATCTCTGCTGTGCAGGCAGGAGCAGGACCCTGTCCTATCGCTGGTGCTGCAGGCGCAGCTCTGCACGAGCCAGCACCAGAAATCCTCACAGCAGGGCTGGTGGCAAGCACCAAGTTCTCCACTCATCTCTTCCCTTACCCTCCAGGTCCCTCCCTGTTGAGGGTCATTTCTCTGGGCCCCTTCACGACCAGAACTAGTGATGATGCTTTGTGAAAGGTGTTTTGTAGCCGTACCACCACAGGAACAAGAGCGACGCGTGTTTCAAGCCAGCTCCCTCCCTTCTGCACTGATGGTCTTGCTGCCTGTAGTGCTCCCACAACCAAGGCGAGGTTTGTAGGAAGTAACAGGTCTTGTTGGATTAGCCGATAGATTTGGGAAAAAACAGACAAGTTGTTCTTCAGACTAAAAGCGTATCTGTTTTTCCCCAGTTGTATCGGCTTTTCCAATGGGATCTGTGCACCAGGTATAGCCAGCTGGTAAAAGACACGCTCTGTGGTCCCCATGCTGTCGAACACTGTGAGACGTTGCAGGAGTTATATACCTGTTGTTGGCAGCAAGCTGGGACCTGGTAGAGTCCAATTCTTACACGCCTCTGTCTGAAAGCCACTTGGCAGATGATCCTTGCTCGGATGGGGGCTTCCCATCCATACTGCATTACTCAGTACTTACAAAGACGCAAAGGTCTCTTCTCGTGGTAGAAAGCATCGCTGGAAGTGCATTCTGTAGGCAGGTCACGAGAGCCAGGGTTGCACGTAGCCCCCTTCCAATCCACATTTGACAGACAGAACTGTCTTTTTATTAAACTCCTCTGAGAGAATATCATAGCTATTTGAAGTCTTCTTTTGTTTTATAGTGTAATCCACTTATTTCTTCCCTCCCTGGCTGTAACAGCAGCCGGTTGTTTCTGTGCAAGTCTAATATGGGTTAGTAATATATCATGGGGTAAAATTATAGGTTTTGTCTAGTGCCAGACATTTGGAAGCATCTGGTTAGATGGAGAAGTACCCAGCATGGATAAATCATGTTTAAAAACCTTGTAATTTTTTATTTCTACTTTAGCATTTTTTATTTTTTGTGTGCCTTCACCTCCTGGGGCATCTCCCCAGCTGGTTATGGAGGAGTGGTTTTTCAGAGAAAGCCCAGCCCAGTGGATGCTCTGCTGGAAAGACAAGAAAGTAGTGGAAATGCTCTGAATTCAGTTTTATATGTCATTTACTAGGGATTACCTTTAAAAACTGATGATTTAGCTAAAGTGGGTTTCCTTTTACTCTTTTGGCAAAGGAAACATTTTGCACAGGAGTCTTGTTAGAGCATCTGTTCTCTTCATTTAAAATCTGGCTTTTTAAGCTATGCTTTGTAAGCGTGTAGTATAGCAGTGCTTATATAGTAATTCCCCGCTCCTTCTTACGATAGGATGCTTTTCTCAGTTGCACATACCTTTACCTGTTGGGACTGGAGTTTTCCAGCTGAGGTGTCTGCCTTGGACCAAGTTCTGGGGAAACACCAGCTCAGTGTGAAACAGTCACTTCTGAGAAAAAGACTGTAGAAGAGCCAACAATTTGGTCCGCGTTGAAGCAAGCCTGGCGCTCTCCTGTGGAAAAAGCAAGGGGAAAAGAAGATGTGTTAGAACTTATCAGGTAATTCCCTGGATATGCTTAATACAGGGACCGTGTTTTACTTCACCAGTGTCTTCCTCTGCAGCCAGGAATACAGGGCAGAACTGTCCTTATGTTTGTGTTTTTGCAAGCCCAAGGGCTTTGGTCTGAAGGAGGTGGATGTCTTGTCATTGGGGGGAACTTGTTCTCTGTTGGGTGGCTTTCAGTAGGATGAACAGAAGCAGTGGACTGGCTGGAAACATGATCAGTATGAAGTTCATGCTTTTATCGTGTTTGAGACCATTTTAATTTTTTTTAGAAAGACAGACCATATCACAAAATGGAAGAAGTTGTGTGGTTTTCAGAACACATAAAAGCCTGGATGAACTAACCACACTGGGGTGTGCCTGGGGCACTCCATCATCATCATTCTAAAGACACCGGGGCAAAGACAAAGTTGCCCATTAGGATGATGGAGCTGGTTTCATTCGCTCCGTCCCGGAGCCAGCCTGTATTTATGGCAAGGAGAAGCACCAGTGAAGAACTGCTATGGCTAGCGGGGAAGGAGCATCCAAGCAAAGTAGATGATGGGCAGCTTGGACTGCTGGGCCACCTCCAGCCTGGGATTTGCAGTTTGGGAAGGAGAGGATGGTTCCTCTGTCTGTGCCCCCTTTGGTGGGCTGCTGAGCCAGGCCATCCAGCATTTGCAGGAGGGAAGGTCAGCTCTGTCAGCATCTGCCTTTTGGGTTCATTTTCCTTGGTATTGGGGGAAAGTGCGTGTGTCAAACTTTTGTATTAGAGACTCCATGCCAAACCTCAGTGATCCTGCAGCACATGTGTGTCTTTGCATGCAAAATGACCATGAATCAGTCAACTGCAAGGTCAGAGATGAATGAGGTGGGAGTCAGACTATTTCCAGGAGCATGGTCTGCTGTATTTGGCCAGAGCTGAGTCCAGATGCAAACCATGAGCTTGCCCAGCATTTAGCTTGTCTCTGAGTGGTGGGAGAGCAGCCAGGCAAAACCCAGCCGCACTTCTCTCCTTTCATGTCTGGACAAGATGCTGAAAGGGCAGTGGCCGTGGGATGTGTTCCTCAAGGAGCCGCGTTACCCTGTGAATGGGTGCAAGCTGGAATCACGCACCGCATTTCCCAAGGTCCAAAAGGAGTGCTGCGGGGGGGGTGGAGGGCAAACAGCCTGGGGTGCAGTGAGCTGGCTGGCTGCTATCCCAAAAGGAAGATCATGGCATTTTTCTCTCCAGGGTAGCCCTGAAAGTGAAGATATTCAAAGCTAAACAAAAAAAATAATCATGCTATGTGAGCTTGAGTCTGTTGTCTTGTCAGTGGGCAATTAAACTCTCCCAACAGGTTTTGTGCCTGTGTGTGATAAGATAGGAGGGCGCGAGTGGGGTATTATTGATAGTTTCTGGATGAACCGCGTCCTGGGGATTTACACTGGACAATGATGCAAGGGGACATCTCCCCTGGAACACCCTTTATGTTCAATTCACAGCCGATTTGCTTCCAACAAATGAAGACGTGCGTAATCTGCATGAGAAAAGCTTGCAGAGGGACAGGGGCTCGGCTGACTTCAGCTTGGAGATCCGATCTGATACTGTACGTGTGCATGGGGTAACTGGGTGGGCTGAGAAAGGCCTTTTTGGCAGCAGCCCAGCTTCCAGGGAGAGTGTGAGAGGCAGCTGACTCCCAGAGCGAGCTTGGTAGCTGAGGGCTGAAAACTTGATGGCTTAGTGGGTCCTTCAAGCCTGACTCGCTGAGCAAAATTTGAACTGATTTCTGCAGGGCTTGACCTCAGAATTATTTGTCTTGAAGCAAAGAACAGCTGAAGCCTGCAAAAGACATCGTTATTACTAATCATACAAAGCAAAAATGAGCTTCTGCAATGATGCCCTTCCTGGGACAAAGGCAGGAGTGGTGTTTTGGTGATGCAGAGGATGGGGGGCAAGGAGGAAATTCCTGAAATTAGTAGGCATACGTGTAGAAAGGCAAAGAAAGTTCCTGAGCTGGTAGAGGCACTGCAGTGAGAGACGTTTTCTGAGCAGTGATGTGGTGCTATATACGTAGCACCTGAGCTGTGTGCTCTGATTGGGGTGTGTGCATACCCTCGCCAGCCGGGAGGATGCTGCCGCCTCTCTTTGTCGTGCACGTCACCTTGGTGGGATGAGTTTGTTCGCTGAGCTGCCCACAGTGCCTCCCAGGGTGGGTGGGTTGGATGGGTCTTAGGGGGAGAGGTTTGGCCTTTTCTGCCTGAGGGGTGGTGATGGAGGGGACCAAGCTAGGGAGGATGGTGAGGGGAAGGTCAGAGGGTCTTGCTACCTTTGAGAGGAGACAGACAGAGGACGGGGTCTCTGGCTGCTCTCCCCAGCTTTTCTATTCTATCCCTTTACATCACAGCACTCACCGGGTGCTGGTGCTGGCAGGAGAGGTTGGTACCCCAGCTGTGGTTTCCTCTAGTGACCTGTTACCCTTGGCAACATGCTCTCCCGCCCATTCGCTTGTAAGCTTCAAACCTGACTTTGACTGTAGCAGACTAAAAGGAAGGTGTTCTGCTGGGGTTACTTTACTTCTGTTTGAGCTGACCTTTCCCAGTTCTCTCATCTCTTAATTAATCCATCCCACGGAAATGTTTATATGCAAGGACATTACTCAGCAGAGTATTTAGCCCAAGTACATTAGGGAAAGGCAGGAAGAGCTTCTGATTGTGCTGTATCTGTAGCATAGGTGTTAAAGATGTATTTGTGAGCCAGTCAGAGAAGAATGCTGAGGAAATCCTGTTTGGGTTAATCTTGTTTGATTTTATAATAGAAAACAGATGGCTGGCCATCTGGTGCTTCTTGCAATCAAATATCTCACAATTAACAGTAATTTACTTGCCCTGAGACTTCCATGATCTTCGTGTGCGTGTTTTTCACTTCAACCTGAGTATGTGTGGTCCCTTCCTAGAGCAGTGCTGAGTGTAAGCCTAGCCCTGAAGCTGTCTGTAGAAGCTCGTGGTGGAGAGCGGCACAGGGCTCCTGGGAGGCATCTGCTTTCCTGCTGGACCTTCCACGTAACACCTCTGAAACCAGAGGCAGGCAGCGTATTTTCTGCTTTTCAGACCCTGGAGGAACCACGTTCAGGGTAAGCTGAGTGAATCTCGGTACATGCCTATGTATGCATCGTTGCAAGAGGTATAAGACAACACCTAAGGGGAACAGACAAATTACATCTACATTTTCCACCAGGCTATGGGATTTCTTCAGAGCTCAAAATGATTATAGCTAAAGCAGGTTTTCTCCAGCAGTTCAAGTTACTGAATGTAATTAAACAAGATGCAGGCAATCCCCTGCACTAGGAAAGCTTTCTGAGGGAATTAACAGCAAAATGGGATGCAGAATAAAAATCACTGAGCAAATACGCCATTCTTCTGTGCAGTCTTTCCTCCAGAAGACTGAGACCCCCGAGCTTCATCCCGCATAAGCTGTTCAGTGGTAATGCCAGCTGCGATGGGCAGTTACCAGCTGCAGAACCAGAGACTGCATCGCTAGCTCATCTTGTTTGATCCCAAGGGTGAATTTGGACCTTGGTGACTTGCGGTATAATAGAGGTGCGTTCTATTTCTGATAACACTGATGAATTTGCAAACAGGAGGTGGAAGTATCCTGCCTTTCAGGGTGGTGGGAGCCATATCTGTTTGATAACACTGGATTTTGAGGTGGTGCTGGTACTGCTGAAAATGGCATCTCTTCTTCTGAATTGCTAGTCTGCTGGTTTGGTTACGTTGTTTCCAGAGGTGACATTGGCAGTGGAGAGTAGCCTCTTCAATAACTTCAGGTCTCTTTTGAATATATCCTTCCCCAACCACCTCTGTAGTTTAATAGCATCCATAGTGAACATGAATAAATGAATTCCAGATGAGAGATCTGCATGCCAGTAGGTAAGAGCTCTCCCAGGCATTCCGATGTGATTGCTAGCTGTTTACTATCCTAATATTTTTTTGCTAGCAGATGAAGAGCTCTTCCCCTCCTCCTCCATCAAATCACTGGCTTTGTATGCACTCAGTGTGCTGGTGCTAGCTCCATCAAGGAATCGGGTCATGGACCTGAAAGATATATTCAGATACCAGGGTATGTTAGACTGCTGCTATGCTCCATCCTCCAAGCTGTTTATTTAAATAGAGAGGAGCCTTCTGAAAGGCAAGAGCTCATTTTAACAGGGCTCCCAAAGGGGACTTCAGGCCATCAGTGGGGTCTGCAGAGCTAGCAGGTGTAGGGTTTCACGCTGCCCCGGCCACCTAATGATCAGATCTCCGAGGTGCAGCTCGGGAGTGGATCTGACGTCCACCCAGAGCTGCTCACCATCCAGTCTAGATAATGTCGGTTAAAACACCAAAGTGATTAGTGGAACGGCATGAACACACAGGTCTATAAAATGGTGGTTATTATTAGAGCAGTGGAAAAACACTGTGTATGATGATCTGGGACCTGCATACATGAACATTTCTAGGCGAGTGCTGCTCAGTGCAGAACGCAGTTTGGAACCTCTGCACCCTGTTTCCCACTTTTGTTTTTCATTCTTTCCTGGTGGGACCAGGGCAGACTTAGTCCTTCGATGCATATTTTTTTCTGCCTAGTGCAGCCTGTGTCTACAGTACCTTTTTCAGAAAAAGGAAAAGAATGAATGATCCAACGGTTAAGATCTGTATCTGGCAGGTAACCCCACAGAGGGTACTCTTTTTTCTGGGGTATGTGCTGCTTTGGGATGTCACTAAGGATGCAGTTACAAGCTTTGGTCTTAACTTTGCTCCAGTTCAGGTTCTCCTACCCTGCTGGTTATTTATGTGGAGTGGACAGAGGCCCTGGGTCTCTCTGGGTGGGATTGCTTCCACCTGAACATCTTCCATCCTTGTTCCTGCCACCAACATGGCACAAGCCCACACCATGGGTGGAGCTTGGTTCCATCTGCTTTGCGTGTTGCTCAAGGGGTGTGCAAGACCATGAAAATTCCTCAAGCCTGCTCTTCACCCTACCCCTTGGACACTGGGAGTCGCTGACCCTGCAGGGCTCACCACCCCGTTGCTGCCTCTCACCAGGCTGGGAGCAAGCCTGAATGCCCAGCAGACCTCTGATGCTGCTTTGAAGGGTCTGTGCCATCCCTGCTAGGCAGAGGAAAGTCAAGAGTCATGGGGGACAACTAAAGGATGAGGAATCAGCCATGGCAAGGAAGCGAAGCTTGTTCTTTAGGAAAGCTGGATCTTGCCAGCACAATAGCTAGATTACAAAGCCATTTCCTCCAATTACCTTGTCTGTCAAATCTCTGTGTCGTCTGGCACTAGGAAAGCTCGGATCCAAATTCATTGTGAATTGGGGCGACGACACCAGAGATTTCTAAATTAATATCCTGCCAAGAGGAATTGAGCTTATTTTTCCCAATCATGTCAGTTCTGATTCCTTTGCTTGTCAGAGAAAACTTTGGCTTGCCGTCTGGTTTCAAGGGCATGGGTTAGGGAAATCGTAGGTTGTTCAGCTCAGCCTGTTGAGCTTGCTGCACAGCGGCTGCAGGGAGCTTTGTGCAAAATAACAAACCAAAAAACGGGCTTTGTAAGCCCTTCTTGGCACCTGACAAAGAGCAAAGAGGAAGACCAGAGGCACAGGGTGATGGTGAGAAGGAAAGAGAGGGCACGATCTCCTCCTCGAAACACTGGGAATGCACACAGGTTGTGCACAGCGCAGTGGACTGGGATGAATTGCTGCCCTCTTCACGTCTTCCTAGTAGAAAGTGATCAGCCATTCCAGATGCATTTAAAGACCACGGTGTGTTTGCTCCACAGGCTGGATTAGATGCATTCAACTGAATGTCTGGAAACATTCAAGGCCAGGTCGGATGGTGCTCTATGAAATGTCAAAGGACTCCTGTACACTGCAAAACCCACAGACCTTAAAATTTCCAGGAAAGGAGCAGCACGTTGACCAGCTACTATGCCACCTAATTGGGGTCTGGTGGCTGTGTTTCCCAAAAAGCATGCTTTTTCAGGCTGGGATGACAGCTGATAATGGGAATGCTGTGGACCCAGAAGGTAAGCTGTGGTGCAGTAGGGGGGAATGGGGAGGGTCTGTGTGTCCTTGTCCTTTTGCAGACAGCCTAGGAGAGTCTTCAGAAAGCAGGGGCACAGGTCATAGGGGAGGACCATGCAGTGACAGGGGACAGCTCGGTGCCTGGCCTGTCTCCTTCTCTGGGAGCAGATTTGGGGTGCTGGTGAGCCGGCTGGCTCCATCGCCAGAGCGCGCTGGGAAGAGGCAGGGCCAGGGATGCCAAGTAACACAGACCTTGAGTGCCAGCCGCGCTGCTGCAAAAGGGGCTGGTGTGTGTGGCTGGGGGAGAGAAACCCCCAGAGAAGAAATCCAGTAGGAGCTGCCAACTTCAGCAGCGCTCTCTACAGCCAAAGGCTTTTTAGGAAGGTGAAGCAGATCACTGTGTGGGTGTGATGGTTTATGTTCCTCCTGTTAGCTCTTCTTAGAGGGAGGAAGATCCCCGTGGTAGGCACCAGAGCTGAGCCCCCTTGTGCAGTGCCACTGGGCGTGCACAGGTCCTTTGTTAGGGCATCAGACACTGGCAGCGGGTCGCATCTCTGCGAAGGCACCGCCGGCCCTGGGTGCCAGTGTTCCCGCCCAGCCATTGGGAAGGGGGCACCTGCTTCCCCCGGGCATCCCTGCCGTCAGCTGCAGCTGCCAGCATGGGGACCGTCCCCATGCCCGGAGCCCTCTCCCTCCCCTCGCAGCTGCAGCCGAAGGGTCTCCGCGCAGGCAGCGTCTGGGCACTATCGGTGCCAACTGCCAGCCGGGCAGGGGGAGGCTGTCGCCGTGTCGGTGGGGAATTTTGAGAGGTTTCCAGACCCTGTGAGCCATTTGTACCATGCCATCTGCCTGCCCCCAGGTACTGAGCCGGGCGTGACCGTGCTGGAGCTGGAAAGGCGCAGCAATGGGTGACGTCCCTCTTCCCTTAATATTAAACTCACGTCCAGCCCGCAGCTGCCTGCGCTGCTCAGCGCCTTACAAAGGGATGAAAAGATGGGCAGCCTCATGTTCTCCGGATGAGCCAGCAGCTGCGGAGGTGTTGGTGGTCAGTGCCAGGGGCACGGGGGCTGCGTGACCAAGCACCCCGTTTATCACCCTCCCGCAGACACGGCAGCCGCGGCTCCTAATCTCCCTTCCCAGCACTGGCGTGGTCCGTGCCAAAGGCTGGAGCAGAAGAAATTGGTCTCTGCATCATCTCTGCAGCCCTCTTCTCAGCCGGTGGGTCCCGCTCTGCCCGTCTCGCAGCACCCCGGCTTGCTGGGTGCTGGTGCCTCCCTCGCTGTGCTGGGGTGCTGGGGCGTTTTCGGATGCTGCGCTGGGAAATGCTGCTCGCGGTTCCTTCGCTGAGGGGCTGCTGGGGGCTTTCTCAGCCATGGCTTTATAAATTCCAACAGATGTGGTTTTGAAAACTTCAGCTTCGAGGCACGCGCTCTTTTTCGATGGTTTCAGTGGAAATTTGCACTTCAGTGGACATGTGGAAAAATGGTATTTTCAAAGTGAAAATGAAATGAAAACCAGCCTACCCCCTCCTCCCCCTCCCTCCCTCAGTGAAACATTATTTGGAAAGCAGGGCCTCTGTTCTGAAATATCTGAAGCACAGAGACATTCTTCTTTTTACTTCCTCAGCTTTGCTGTTCCTTTCTTTGCTTCTATTTCCCTTGTTTTCTTTATGCCTTGAGTCTGTCCCAAGCCAGCTCCCCTCGTCACTTGTAGGGTGCAGGGTGTCATGAGAGCTCTGCTACAGTGCATGAAGTCCCTATTTGTTCCATGTTTTTTTGGGAAAATGTGCTCAGAACTGAAACTCTCTATAGAAACTTTGTACTTTTTGCATAAATTAAGCTTTATGATTTATACCCACTTCCCTGGGGCTGTGCCAGTGAGCTGACCGCCTTGCGTCCTGCCCATGCATGGGAAAGAAAGTGGATGGCTTCCCAGGAGCCGCTGGTTTACCTGTGGATGGGGAGCCTGTTTGCACTGGCAGCTTGCTAAAATCCTTGCATCCTGCTGCCTGTCCTTCTTCCCTCTCCGGTTGGTGAGATGATGCTGCGTGCCGTGGTCCCGTGCCCGCGACGTGGATTTAACACAGAAGGGCTGTGCTGTGTAAACTCGTGTGTGTGCCAGCTTGGACATGGTGTCCTGAGCATCGTGTGTGAGAAACCATTCTTATTCAGAGGTGGTCCCCTTCAATGGGCAAAATCTGTCTATGGAAATAGCTGGTACTGATGCCTAGCTCTTCTTCCAGCTCATCGTCGTGTGACCATGCAAGAGGAGCAGGCAGTACCTACAAGGGGGGATGCAGTGGGGTGATCGAGGCTGTGGTAGATGATGTAATGTCGGCGCTTTCATAGCTGTCTAGACATAGGGATGCGAAGGGCACGCTGGCTGCTGGCTGCACGTCACAGAGCCGGGCCGGTGGGGCTGCGATCAGAGGGGTGCTGCTGGGTGCAGGGGAGGACGGACCCGGTGCTGCAGATCAGTGGCAATGGGATGTTGCGTCTGTGCATTGTACAAGGAGCTGCTCACGTGGCTTCAGTCGAGCCAAAATATTCTTTCAGAAAGAGAACGGACCAGATGTCTTATTATTGCTGCTCACAATGCTGTCCTCGGAGTACAACGATCCATCAGGGGGCTCGGCACAGCCCTACAGAAAGGTCCCTGACACGTTTTTACAGCAGGGCCAGGTTCTCACCACTTGTGTGTATTTGTACCCCTTGACAAATAGCTATTTGACTTCGGTTTTGTTCAAAGTCGCGGTGGTGTCAAGCACAGGGCTCCTATTCAAGTGCCCACCAACGGTGGTCCACAACTCAATGTGTCCTCTTCTTTTCTTGCTTTGTTTCCCCGTGACAGTCACTCAGGAACTTTTTTTTTTTTTATCTCATAGGGTTTTTCAAAGACAATTTTAAAGGATTTACCTACAGCAAAGCAATGCCTCTAATAAGGACTGTAAAAGTGGCTTGGGAGTATACGGTGTGAGGAATTCCCACTTGCATTGATACGTCGCTGATATGACACTTGATTGCTTCTTATTTTTTTTTTAAGTATTTTTTCCAACAAGTTGATTTATAGAATTGACTGGCAAAGCCTTGCATACATTGAGAAATATAGCTCTTTCTACAATGGACCAACTCATGCTGAATGAATGGTTCCTCTTAGTGCTGGGAGATGTGCTCTTAAAGCTGGGAGGTGTTGACGTCAAAAGGCTTTCTGAGTGATGTGTGTGTCCAAATTTGTGTGTAGAGTGGACCCCAGATGTGTCATGGGCTGTACAAACGCAGAGTGCAGGGAAGTCCCCGGCCTGCAGCAACTGGCAGTGCAACCTCCCACGGTGCTGTTAAAACCCATGTGGATCAGTCTGTGCAACCCCGGCTGCATGGTGCCAATACAACTTTTGTGTCTAGGTCTCCTGGTTATTAAAAGTTTGGTTTTATAAATGAGGAGTCCTTGCTGCACAGTGACAATATCACGTTTGTGTCTAGGTCTCCTGGTTATTAAAAGTTTGGTTTTATAAATGAGGAGTCCTTTATATTCTCCAGACTGTGACTTTCTGCTGTACTTCTCTAGCTGAAGTTCCCCTTTGACTTCAGTGAGTATTTTGTGTGCTCAGAGAGCATTTTCCATCACTCGAGCCTGAAAGGGAAGAGGATTTATGGGATGGGGAGCGTGAGGCACCAACTCAGCAAATACCAAAGTGTGTATGTAAGTGTTTGCAGGTTGGAGATGTAAGTACACAAGTGGTCTTGATCTTCTTAAGCCACTCAATATTGCTGGGTCCAAAGGCTGAGCTGACAACATGCAACACAGTTTGCGTATTGACATTTTTGGATGTCTTGTCTAAGGAGAGCTTTCTCTCTGCTGTGATCTTGCATCTTCTTCCAATAACTCTCAGTCTCAGCCTGCTTAACAGACTTTCAGCTACACAGCACCCTCAGCAGATGCTGAATGTCACATTGTCAATGCGGTGGATTAATTATCTTCTTCTGGTCTTGTTCTCCGTTCTCTTACATCATAATGTACTTGCCAGAATTTATCTCACCTATTATTGTTTCTCTCTCCTTCTGACCCGCTGATGTCCCCCGGTTATGGGTCATCATTATGGAGGTCTTTGGTGGCCCTTCCTATGTTCCTATGCACTTACACTTTCTCTAGAGCTTAGCTTTCCCTCCAGCCTTCAAAGTCACCTCTCGGCACATTGCAAGATTCTTTCTAGCCAGGTAAATCTGGGCCGGGGGGTGTGTGTGTGTGTCTTGTGGTAGATAATGTGAGCATCTCCATTGGTAATTGTAAAGTTAGGAGCTGTAATTAATTTTTCTATAAAACTCTCTACCTCAGGGTGAGCCATTGTTCTGGTTTCGGCTGCCGCCGGCAACAAAAGCGCCACGCGGCCACCCCTCCCCCTGCCGCGGTGCAGAGGAGAATGGAAAGAAACAGGCAGAAAACCGGTGGGTCGGGATAAGGGCAGTTTAACAGAACAGCAAACAGAGGGAACAGTAACAACAACGATACAGATAAGGAGAAAATACGACCCAAACTCGCACAACAGACCCTTTCTCCCGGACAGGACCAGCGCCGCGCGCTCCCCAGCCGTGAGTGAGTCCCCGCCGCGCCTCCCCCCCACCGGAACCCAGCGTGACGGCACATGGTATGGAATACCCGGCTCTGTTTGGCCAGGTGGGGTCAGCCCCCACCCCCCCCGGCTGTGCCCCTTCCTGGAGTCCAGTGAAAATTAACGCTGTCCTGACCAAACCCAGGACAGCCGTCTATTAATTAGCACAGCGAAGGGACGATCTTTTCTAGAGGCAAATGACAAAAATGAGAGCAGGGAGGAAAGAGATTTGGCTTCTTTGTTTGAATGCTAAATATTGTTCCCCTCAAGCCTTACATAAAACGAGTTTACCTAAAACCAGCAAGGTTTTAACTTTCGGAAACACAGACTTAAAAAGGGTTGGAGAAAATAGTCCTGGAATAGGCATCAGAGACCCCATCCAGCAGATTCCTCTCATTCCAGGGCAAGCTCAATGATACCTGTGTGATTCCTTGTGAATGTCTGTTTAATGTGTTTCTGGGACTGTTGAAATGTTCGTTTTTGCAAATGCGAGGCTCAGGAGCACGCACAATCGCTTGGGTTCTCATGTTAACCCTCATGAGCTGTGGCTTTGGGAAAAGCACCAAATATCACAAAACCTGTTAACACTTCATTATTTGCATAAATTTCATCCTTTTTTTCTTTTTAATAGCAACTTGGAAGCAGTTTAAAAATCCTGCTGTGGACAGCTCTGTCAGAGAATAGATTTTTTTTTTTTTTTTTCTTCTTCCCACAAATCTTCATGCGGAATTGATTATACAGTCCTATGTACTGGAGCTCTCTGTGGAAAGAGAACTTGATGTACCTCCATATAAACATACAGGCAGTAGGACTTGTTCTGCCAGATTCAAAGGAAAGGGAAGAGTCCCCTAGGGATGAAAGTAATATCTAACAAAAGCAGATAGTGTCTGACTAATCTTATTAATATTGAGGATTCAAAGTCTGTTGAGCTGGGCAGTGTGGCAATATGTCCCTGTCTTAGTTGGTAAGGATTCCTGCTTGAGCACCCAGCTTTGCCAAAGAAGAAATGCAGATTAAAGAAAAGTTGAAGTAGGTAGTTGAAGTCTTTGTTGGTTGGCTGGAAGAGCTAAAAAAACCCTATCAACAATCAAAAGCAATTCCAGTTGACCCTATTGAAGGCTTTTGGGGAACACTTGGGAGAAAAGCTAAAAATGCTTTTGATCCCATATCTTTCGTTTGTCCTGAAGTGACTAACTACGTTCTTTAAGACTAAAGTGTAAAAAAGAAAACAAACCCAAAAAACAAACAACAAAAAACCCAACAAAACCCCATGCAACAGGTTTTTTTTTTATAGGTAGAAAGTAGCCCATAGCTATATTTACTGTGACTGTAACCTACTACTAATCACAGCCTGGGGTGGTAGGCTAACAGCAGCTCATACAAATGCCGTCTCTACAAGTGATGGCAAGCTGACTTTTCACCTTCCGATCTGGGCTGATGGCTACCTTTTGAAGACCCTCCTGGTGATTCCTGGGATGCGCTGTGATTACATTTCCAAGCCTCCGATGCTCCTATATCCCACTAGAAAGCAAAAGGGAGACTGTGTGTTGTAATACTGTGAACTGCTTTGGAGACATTGAAGTGTAAGCGCGTAAGACATGATTTATGTTCACCACTGAGTCTTGAAATTTCTTCCAGGAGATCCCAGCATGCTTGTATGTCTTGGCTCTGCAGGTTACAGGGACATTGAAAGATAGCTGAGCTGTCGTGGGTGGTTCTGATTTGTGAGGTTCCTTGAGGCAGGCAGCTTCCCTGATGGGTGTGAGCTTTTTTGTTTTGGTTTGTTTCATTCATTGCACAATTCCTTGGCATAACGCCTTTCACCTTGTCTCCAAATAATTGTTTTTTCCTCTTCGTCCCACTTGGTGACTCAGATTGAAGGCATCTGATTCAGTGCAGTATGTTTCTTGGTGTTGTTTTTTTTTCACTTTTCCAGATGTGCGTGAGCTCTAGGATGATGGCTGGAATGGAGACAAGTGTTATGAGTAGCTTTGGTGCTCAGCTCTATTCCTCCAAGAAGGTGAAAAGGGAGGGATGAGGCTTCGACGTAGTATGGAGGATTCTCACTTTCCATCCAGTTACAGTTGATGGCTGTACCCCTTTGGAGCTGGGCCAGGTGGCAGGTAAGCATAGAGCTGTTGTATTCTCTAGGAGCACCGGCAAGCATTTCAGATGAAACCACCGCCAAAGTGGTGGCTTCGGTGTACTCTCTGTAAGACGCAATGATTCAGCACAGACCCTCTCTAGAGACAACCTCACGAAATGAGGGTCCAAAGTCCAAAACTGGAAACTGCCCCGGCCTCCCTACTCATCTCCCAGCTGATGCTGTGAGAACCTCTGCTGAACCTGGTTGATCTTGGAGTCTTTAGGGTGGCATGAGGTTCTACCTCTGCATTCGTCTCGGTAACCTGGAGTCAATCTACTGACCGAGGATGATCAGGACAGAGAAATCGGGTATGTACATATCTCAGTTTGAAAGCTCAACTTCCCCAGTACAAGCTCATGGGATGAGACTTCCTTGTAAATCCAGCTGTTGGTCTATCCTTTGGCCATGGAGCTGCAGGATGTGATGTGCCCTTGTTCTCCCCCAGTAAGGACTTGTGATGAAACACTTGCCTGAGGGAACAGGCAACCTGGGCCACTTGCCTTTTGCTCCCCAGCCTGAAAGATCCCCACCACAAGCCCAACTCTGAAATCAGGCTATTGTGCAGAAAAGGTGGCAAGACTGATGAGCAAGGAAAACAACCGGTGGTGGCACAACTGGTGTCTGCTGTGCTTACTGCTCCTCATCCCAGTGCCTGGGGCAATTACCTCTCCCTGGACACTACAAGAAGGCTGCTCGCTGGGTCAGAATTCCCCTTTGGAGACCCCAGCATCATCCATGTCTCCCTACAAGGAGTGTCCAGGATCAAGCCACACAGATTTCCAGCTTGGACTCTCCACAGCAGAAACAAACCAAACTATTAAACACTTCTGAACTCTTGAAAGACCCTTAGACAGTCTGACGATGAGCCCAGAAATGCTTGGGTTATTGGCTGCTAATAACCGTGGAGGTATGACAGTGCTGGGAACAGCTCGTGCTGTCATCACAACATGGGGAAGAAGGCTGGGTGAACAGTTGAACATCTTCATGTAGGTGTTTCTGAAGAGCCTAGGCTGATATGCTCAAAATGGAGGGTTTAGTTACAGGGCTCTTGTGTAGCTTCTACTAATTTCTGATCCGGCTCTTGAAATCCTGGCCCATATGCAAGTCAAGCTGGTTTTATTCAGCTTACTCTTTCCTGTATGGCAGGCAATGCCTTACCCTGAAGTGGGAAGGAATGTGCCTCTGGTATGCCGAGACTATGGGTTTTTGATGATATCTCATGAAAATGTTTCTGGCTGGGGTTCTGGCCTCTTGCTTCCTGGGGGACATGTTTCATTTTGCACTGACTTGCAGTGAAAAATATGCAATGGCAGTTTGAAGAATTGTGCTTTCCACCCTGCTACCAAGCCATATGCTTTTCCCCTAGGCAGATCTTTCTTTTTTCATTTTTTTCTCTCCAGGCTAAGGTTTTTAACTGAATTCCTACTGGTAGAGTTTCCTCCCTTTCATGTTGTGCAAGGACCTGTCAGTGGGGTCAGGACTTGTAATCCACAGATGGTCTGAGGTCTTGTGATCCAAAGCACCGTGAAGTAAGTTGGAAATGGGCAGGGGGAATTTCTGTGTGTTTCAGAGGGAGCAGTGTCTGATGTGGAAGCACATCTGCTTTTGTCTAAACTGAAGTCCATGCAGCCACACCCCTTCGTATGGGAATTATAATGTTAATTAGAGCTGACTGGGAATTTCCCAACTTTGATATACAGTGATTTTTGCAGGTTGAAATTTCCAGCTGAAAGTGCATTGAAAGACTGGAGAAGTTTTGCAATACCATGTCTTCTAAGGAAAAACAACAATAAACCTCTTAGCACACACCTAACATGACTGCCACGTTCTCCTCAAAGTGACAGGCCCAAGAAATCCATGGCAGAGCAAAGAGCAGGTGTGCTGCTTTTCTTTTCCTCGGACCCACATCTGGCATTACGGGATTGCTTGTTCCAGCTGGGAGTGACCTCAGCTAGAACTTGGCTCTGCTGAAGCAGGGTTAGTGTGTCCTCACTGTCAGTGCTTCCACCAGCAGAAATGGAGGAGAGGGGCAAATGGAGCTGAGATCACGTAAAATGATCGTTACAGGAAAAAGAGGCTGAAACCACATCCATTTCTGCCACCTGTCTGTAACTTTTCGGCTGTCTGTGAGCAACTGGATGACTGCTGGGAATAGCGGGAACCTGACTGTCGTCTCGGCTGCTCTCTGTCAAGAAGAGGCAGCTCAGAAAGAAATTAGAAATATGTTTTTTCAACTTGTTACTGTAAGAGCTTATGTAAGTTCCTCCTCTGTGCTCTGACTCCTGACTTTCGGTGAGGCGGTTGCCATCTGGCTGCTCATCTGGCATTTCATTACAGGACAGCTTCATATAGGTGGGAAGAAGAGGAGGTGGGAAGCAGCCTTTTTGGGTGACAGCTGTAGTAACCTCAAGAGAAACAAGATGTTAAGAAATCTGAAGGGCTTCTTAGACTTCTAGCTAGATTTCTAGGTCATGTTACCAAACACACTGTACCATCTCCCCTCATCCGAGGCTAGACAAGGCTTAATGGGCTATGCAAATAGTGAGGCCTTATTTGTATGCTGCAATGTGTCTACAGCATCAGACACCGATTCATGTGCCAAGTTGGTACTTATGGGTGCCATAAGTTGTGTATTACATCATTACCATAGTTCTTGCTTGTTACTTAACCATAAGGAGAGCTTTAGACATTGCATGCATTTTGATTATAACTACTACAGATGTTCATAACCTACAAAACTGACATTTTTGCAACTCTTTGACCTTTAACACATGAATAGCAATGCAATCTTGGCAGCACCTTGCTTCTCTTAGCACTTTGGATGTCATAAAACTACAGAGCATCCCAGGCATCTCAGGAAAATGTATGTCTTAATTTATTCCAGCCTTGAGAATATTCTTAGCCTGTTCTGCTAGTCAGCGCTTCAAAGGATGTGCATGAACCCTCATCCACCCCCTCCCACTGCCTCTAAACCTTGGCTTGGTGAAGGATGATTGTCCAATATTCAACTGTCCTAAGCTGTGAGTTGAATCAATGTTCCTTATCTTTCTGTGGATGATGATAATGACTTTGCAGACCATGTACTCCTAATGCTTCTCATATGAAAAAAAAAAGTTACTGAAGTCTGGAAAGAGTCTCCTTAATGTTTCTATTTATAAGCCCAAATGAATATGTGCCCTGTGGAGATCATTGCCTCCTGATGCTTCTCCCAGTTCCAGCCTGTGTGTTCCTTGTCAGTCTTCGGCTTTCCTTCCCTTTTCTAGAACAGTTATCGTGCTGCCACGAAGGTCCTCAGATCCTATGATCAGCCCAGCACAGGTTCTCCTCAAAAAGTGTTTGTGCACTGCAAATAGTTTAGCAAATTGCTGCTTAAAGCAAGACCCATGGAGCCACCCTGTCATCTCTGCTGCTTCCAGGCAGGAGCTGGTTTTCTCGCAGGGGTTGTCTTCTCAGTGGTGCTATGGGTCACAGCGTGAAAAAACACAAGCCAAACAACTCTGTCCTGAAGACCTGCTGCTGGCTGGGCACCTGGCCAGAGAGAAGACAGTACCCAGATTGCACCTCACACCTTGGCTCAGGACAGGAGCTTAAGTTTAAAAGAGGCTTAAACATGAACCTGTTCCTGGTTCAGGTTAGAGGTTTTACTGTGTAATGGTGAATCTGGGGAGCTAAAAGTGAGATCCTGATGGCTTCATACAGGACCTCTAAATTTATCCTGGGTAAAAGTAGTGCTTGAAATCATCTGACGAGGTTGTCAGGACAGATCAAAATAGGGAGGGCTTCTCTGTGGCAGAGCTGAATGAGTAAATTCCTCCTATTTCACGCAATTTCCCACTGGCATCTGTGTGGTATCAACTGAGTAACCAGTATTGGTGCAAGCAGAAGCCTCCTGTCACCCTGGAGTTAGTGAACCTCCAGACGTCTGAAGCTGAAGTACCTCCAAGCTGAACAACTTGATCTTCAGAAGTCAGACCTTGCAAACTGGGCTCGTTCTCCTTAGGTGCTTTCCCCTGCTGCCAGAAAAGCTTTGAGACTCGCTGACACTTGATTGTGTCTTAAATTCTTCTCAGTCCTCCTCTCTATGTGTGACCCTGACTAGTCACCAAACAAAGGGTGATTCAAACTTTTTTTATCTCAGCCTACAGTCTTGAGGGCTTAAGCGAGGCCTTTCAGACAAGGTCAAGTTCAAAGATTTGAGGAAGGATTTTGCTGTGGAGGATCACACTTTGGTTGCTATCTTGATTAAATTAAAATAAGCATTATGCATGACGAACTCCTGTAAAATTCATGCTCTCAGCTTCCCTCAGTACATTATTAGGTGTTTTAATTATTTTACAGCCTTTTCGACATGTTGTCTTAGATGTGCTTAACATCAGGAACTTTGTCTTTCTTTGTACAATGGTTGACGGTGGGTTTTGGACTGGTGGGATCTTGGCATCAGTATTCTGCTTTGGGAAATGCCTCAGACCAGCTCCACGAATGGGTCAGAAGTTGTTAATGATATCGCTTTGCCCAGAGGCTGCTGCAGCAGAGGAATTCTAATCACAGCCTTCAACAGGCTTTGGATCAAGTCTACAACAAAGCTGTTCTAAGAAGACAGTGTCAACCTATTTCCTGCAAAACCAGCCTAGCTTGGGGCAGGAATCACAAGATTTCTCATTCAGAGAGCTCTAATTTGTCCTTCTTCTGGCCCGTTAAATGGGATCAAACCCATAAGCTCTATGATTACAGCAGATACTAAAGGCTAATTTAAGAGCTGAATGGCTCTTTTTATTTATTTTAAGCATTGTTTCTAGTACAAGGTTGGCCACAGTAGCACGGGTGGTGGAAGAGCAAAGAACTTATGCCTCTCCACACGAAATGTTACTTCAATTTCCATCTACTTCCTATTCAGGGAAATGTTATTTGCAGCTGATGCAGACACAATGTGGTTGTACGCCACTCTATTATTATCAAGATGGATTTCTTAATGCAGAGAAACCTTTCCGATATCTCATTTCCTCTCTTCCCTCTCCCGAGGTTTGCTCTCCCCACCAACACATGGAATGGTTCTGCTCAAAATTCATCCAGTGGCAAAACATAAAAACTCAACATCTATAAACTTGACAGACTGGTTTGCTGTTGTTGTCTTTAAATCCCAGCCTAGGTTTGGCACGGTGGACAGAAATGCCTGGTGCATCTCCAGAAATGCCTGGAGATATTTAGTCTTTTTGGGGCCAGATACGGGGACAATCCATTCCTTGCAGGAAAAGCAGTTGCCGTGGTAGGCACAGCCTTGATGTGAGGTGTGTTGACCTCTGTCACAGCACACCTCTCGGAGGAGATGGAAAACAGAATGCTCAGCATTTCACAAGGAAGGGAAGTTGAGTTGCTGCAGACCTGGGAATCCTAGGAAAGGGGCCCTCCATCTCATGGTGTGGCTGTGCCTGAGTGGTGCCAGCATATGGCTATGACTTCCCTTGAGTCCAGCTATGAAGACGCCCATTTTTAGGCTCCCATCAGCCTACCTTGAAAGCTGAGGCAGGTCCAAAAGACCATTCTACATTCTTGCCAGCTGGGACATGTCTCATAGGTGAGATTAACGTCTTCCTGGCCACTGTAGTGGAGAAAACCCAAAGTATCCCAGAGAGTTGTTACTCTGAAAGAGCAATTTTCTCCTTTTCCACTCAAAGCAGAGGTCAGGCAAACAGCAGTTACACAGGGTTAGAGCTCCAGGCTGCATTACGTATCTCAAGCACCTTATTTCCGAGTCTGCGTGGGTCTCTGTGCCCTGGTTACGCTCTCTTGCATTTCCAAACCTTCTTGGCTAGCAGCAGTATTTTTGAAATGGCCTCCACGGAAACTATGGTCTTGCTTCACTGCCACACACTTGGATGATAGCTGCTTATGGCTGTGTATTATCCGTAGCTCTTTAAATCTAGTGGCCTGCATTTAAGTACATTTCATTTATTAAAATTAGGTGAAACATAACTCTTTTCATAAATGACCGCTTTTTTCTTAAGACCTGCTCAGTGATTTTGTCTTTTGCTTTAATTCAATTTTTTTTTTTAAAGGAATAAGTACTAGTTATTTATGTGTGTACAGACCATATTTGTGTGGGTTTGGTGCTGATTGGCTGCATGTGTGTTTACAATAACCCATGTGTTATCCCAGCCGGCAGCCTAAAAACACTTCCAAATTATTCCACATCAGAAGCAAAGAGGGTTTGGATAGACTCCTAGGGGAAAGTCTTGAAGTGGTGCCCAAACCTCAGTCCCAGTGCTGTAAGTCAGGCACGTGGCTGATATTTTATCCACCCCAACTTGGACTTTCGCAAGCTGTTTTGTACATAGAGGAAATGGGAACTTGGGAGTAGTTTTAATCAGTGATTTCTTGGAGATGAATTTCCTTCATTCCTTTGTCCTCTTTTCCTCTCTTGACCCATGTGCATGCACTTTGCGCATGTTTTCTAAGAAATGATGGAAAATATGTGCACATAAGCACAATGGCTAGGCTGTACCAAAACAAACCCCCCAGTGCATAGGGACTGACCCAGTTACAATTTGTGCCTTTGGAGCGATGCTGATTTTATGCATAAAACAGTTAAATGACTGTAGGTGGATGTGCACAAGGGCTTTCAAGTTCAGCTCTGTCACTAAGGTTTGGTGTTTGCTGGTAACCTCAAAGAAGGCTGGGAAGTTCAGGCCTAAATGGTGCTGTAATGAAAAGCTAGAAATACTCTGATAAATGTCCAAGGATTTGTCCTTGTTAAGTGTCATGAAGGTGATGATCAAAGCTTTTCCAAAAATGTTGGCATTGCTGTGGCTTGGAAACTCAATACTTGAGCCAGCTCTGTTTCTGGACCTTGAGTTACTCATATGATAGCCCACTTCGCCATTGGAGTAAAGATCACATTTTAAAATGTAATTTAAAACTGGAACACGCATTGGTTTAGGAATGCAAAATTATTTTATGACTATCTCATCTCAAAACCTTTTCCTTGACTGTCTGTAGTTCTGAATTGCAAAATGTATTACAGAAACACATCTGTCATACTTTATAAAGTGAGATAAGACATGCTATGGTGCTATGGTAGTTGGTTGTCTCAAAAAAATTTTAAAAATTCCAGAGCAGTGCAAGAATAATATACACAGTATCAAAGCTAGAATCAGGTGCATAACATTTTGCCAGTCTGAGTATTGCCTAAGGACCTGGTAGGAGGATGTTCTTTGTATGGGGGTGGCGCAGAAGTTCAGAAGAGTATGAACGATGTATGTGATCCCTTGACTCCAGGATCTGGAGCTTTCAGACTCTTGTCTTTTCCTCTGCAACTTTATAACAGAGATTCAGGAATCCGGTGACACAGAATGACCTTACAGAGAAAAGCAATAATCGCTCTGGAACTTGGGCCAATCCTTTTCCTCATTAGGGCAATGAAGCTTTTATCGCTCCTGCAGTAATGATGCATTTTTAAAGCATTTCACACCTACTTTAAATCTCAGTAAAGACCATGAAACTTCTTTGGTCGTGGCCACATGGTATCTATTGTCAAGCAGACTGTTAAAATGAATCAACCCAGATTAAGCAGCCAAAATTACCGCATGCTATCACTAGCCTGAATCAGTTCCCTCGGAGACAGCCCCGTAAAGAGGCTGTACGCTGATTAAACACTTCTCCACCAAGTGGAGTCCGAAATATTCTGGCAAGAATTGCCTGTAGGAAGCACAGAAAAAAAACGTATGAGACGTAAAAGGCTTGATGCATCAGTCTGCTTGAATCCAAAGCCTCCCCTGCCGCAAAACCCTTTGTTAGAGAGCCTTCCATCTGCCCGGTGAGAGAGCTTCTGTATCCTGGCCCCGAATTTCCTTTCTCTCTCCCCAAGGCCGTTATCTTGTGAGTTCATTATTACTGCTGGCTGTAATTCACACTCCAATACGCACTGCTATTAGCAAAAAAGATTAAAAAAAAAAAAAAATTGGTAAGCAGCCTTGATTTGCCTCAGAGCTCAGGCTGGAGGCAACCACCCAGGTCAGGGCCGCAGGAAGGAAGATCAGCCCATGTGCCTTCAAATGCACTTGGTGGTGGTGGAGGGCAGGAGGAGAAGGAGCAACTTGCTTGTGTCCTTTCCCACGGGGCTACCTAAACAGAAGCATCTGGTCTACCTCTAAAAGGTCTATGAGCCCCGGGCAGGCTGGATCCTCAACTGAAAGGGTGCTGCTTTGTGCTACCTGAGCATCTGGCTCCACAGCCTCCAGATAAGGGTTGCAGAAAGCTGAATGGAGAGTAGCTGTCTTGCTTGTGGGGAACATGGCTTTGATATTGCCTTCCTCCACTGCACCAGTTGTTCTTCAGCCCAGGGGTATAACAAATTCGGACAGTCCACTGTGTTACGTTGTTTAGATATTACTTTTCAGCCTCTTTCCTCCTCTCCTTCCCCCTGCTTTTCCCTCTCCCCCTCTCTGGAAGCACGCACATCAGTGCATGGAGGAGTCTTAAGGGAGTAATCACGGTTGTTTGCCATGGAGGAATTTAATCTCTTGGTAATTAGAGATGGAAAATCACGACATGGGAGTGTTTTCACTTGAACAGAGGGGCATTCCTGCCAAGACTTGGGTTGTCTTGGAAGAACTAGAGTGCTATCAGGATCACAGGATGCTGAGCCGGGAAATTTGGGGCCCAGATCTTGTGGCTGGAGAAAGTGGGTGCAATGTCACTGGCTTCAGTAGAGCTCTGATTTGTGTCAGCTGAGGATGTAGCTCCTGTGAAACCGTTCTGGGATCCTGATAAATGCTGCTGGGTGAAGGGTTGCCTTCTAAAAGACAGCAGATGATGTCTGAAACCCAGCAATCTGTTTAATATCATGTGTGGTTCCCCTTCACCAGCTCTGCATACTCTGGCCCTTCAGTCCAAGTGGCATCTGGTGTCAATATTTGCCTTTGATTTTTTTGCTGTTGTTTTGTTAAAGGCAAAAAACTTTCATGCAGGGTTAATCGAGGAGCCACCATCCCAGATGATGGATGTGCCGTGCAGCCCAAAGCTGAAGAAACACAGTGAAACACAAAAGTGATCACGGGCTATAGATCTGCACCTCTTAAAAGGCCTGACATCTTGCAGCTCTCAGTAATTTTCTTTTTTTTAATTTCTTTCCCCAGCAAAGACTTGTCCAGAAGCTGGTGTAAGGTGGATGTAAAACCATCTGGTGCCCAGTGCGTTGGTCAATGGCTTCTCCTGCCCAGGTGGCTGCCACCAGCAGTGGGGGTTTGAATGGATCTGATGCCAAAGTGTGGGATGTACAAGGGAGTAATTTATTTTGGTAGGTTCTGGGTTTTGCTGGAAATACTCTGTATTGAAACAGGACCGCAAGTGATTGTGCCACTGGGGTTCCTCTAGCTGAAGATGTGCAACTGCAGAGGTTGCTGTGGTTTAGGTTGAGCCCCCTCATTTAGTTCAATCAGTGCAATTTGTGTGCTGATTTGCACCTGGATGAGAATTCACCTGTTTGCCTGGGTTTGCCTATCAGCTCCAGTAACTGCTGGGAAGGTGACAGTGGGTAAAGGGCATTGCACCTGTGCAGCAACCCTCTGGCTCTCCAATGAGCCAGCAGCGCACATTTCCATCCTTTGACTGTAAGTCCTCCTTATGTTTGCAGTTGAAGTTGGTAAATGGATTTGAGTGCCTTTTTGGGAGCCATCCTGAATAAAATTGGGCTGACTTGGCATGAAAGCAGGACATGAGTTTCACGTGGGTCTTTGCCTCCTTTCCACTGCTTTGGTATTGCTGTCCTTTCAGTAAAGCTGCTGTGGTTCTGGGGGAAAGAGGGGAAGAAAGCAGAAAAGAGAAAGATGGAAACTGCTCTTGTCTAGGGTGTCAACTGGTAGAGGAGGACTGAGAAGCACTGCTCCCACCAGCCGGTATGGACTCTGGCTAAATGGGACCACACACAGCTCATGGTGACAGCGGGATGGTGTAGGTGGGAGCAGGACATCGTTCTGAAGACAGAAGGCTTCAGGGGCTTAATAGTCTTTGAGGTATTTTTAATTCCTTTCAACAATATGCCTCTCCTTTGTTGACAACAAGCAAGTTGGACTCTGGAGAAAAAAGTATCTCGCTGCTTGGCAAATTCCCCACGAGCCTGTCCTAGCTCTTTGTCCGAGGACATCTGAAGGCTGGCTTCTTCCCTGCCATCATCTTTTGGCAGGAAAAAGCAGTGATGGAGCCCCAGGAGACGGCATCTTAGCTCCACCGGCGGGGCCAACCAGCAGGTCTCTGCAGCTGGAATCCAGGGCAGCGCTTGGGTCTCTGCCTGCTTTGTGTTATCTCCCTTAACCCAGGGCTCATTGTCAGCCACGCAGAGGGGCTGAGGGGCTCCCGCAGCCTGCACGCCAACCCAGAGGGCCTGGTGAGCCATTTCTGGTAGTCTCTAGGGCTAATTTGCCTTTCGTTTGGTCACACCAGCCCACCTTAATGAGCAGTTCTGCCTCGTGTTTGACATTTTTTCCAGGATGCCAGATTTTGGAGGTTGCAAAGAGGCACAAAATCTGCAAACTTTACTAAAGAGGAAAACATTTAATAAAACCCTAAACCAGTGCATGTTCTTTGGTGGTCTGGAAATGCTCCCAGTGTGAGTGAGCGAGGATGGGCTAGCAAACTCTGCGGCACCTGCCAGGTGCCGTATTGTCTTCTAGCTCCAGAATTTACTAATACAGCTTCACCCCCGGATGAATGTCCCAGCAGAGCTATTGCCTTATTAAAGAGAGACAATTCATATGTTCCAGCTCTCTGCAGCTGAGCTTAGGGCGTTATTCAGTGGTGGCTTTGGTCTGCGGTCCCATGGCGTGGCAGTGACCTGTAGCGAGAAAAACTGGAGGAATACTGCAGTTGGGTAACTCTCCCCAGAAGAGCAAGGGGTAAACAGGGATGAACAGGTGGTTGGTAATGAATATCCTTATTTTCCAGATAAACACCAGTTGTCTCTCCGTTTCTTCTAAGCTCTGCCTCAATATCTTACATCCTTTGGACTCACTTTGCTAGTTTATGTGCCATTACATCTATTTTATGGTGTTCTTATCTGTTAAAAATAGATTTTTAAAAGCAGGTTTTTCTTTGTCTGCACTTCTCCTCATAAAACACTCATTGCCAAGTGTTTGAAACCCTGTGTCAGTCACCAGTATTTTCTTCATATGAAAAGAAAAATAATTTGAATTCAAATGTGATGTCAAAACTTTGAGTTTCAGGTTTTTCCCCTCAGGGTCTGAAATAGGTGTAATTTGAAGAGAGTCTCGTGTAAGTACTTATGTCAAACTAAATTGTAACTACAATTATTTTTTTTAACAGAAAGTTTAAATTATTGATAATGAGACTTTTGGACAACTTCACTTGAAACTTTGATACTTGAAAGCTGTGAAAAATCTGGGAAATGCTGTCAACATTTTTGAGATACTTAGTTAAAAAATAATTATGATTCTGGGAAGGGGCTTATTTATCCCTACTTTACATCGGTTCTCTTCACAAACACCCTGTATTGTCACTGGTGATGGAAACCCGTCCCAGGCTCCTCAGTGCTCATCTCCTGGACGTTGCTCAGTACAGGACTTGCTTCGGGAAGTGCTGTCGCACATAAGCAAAGCTTGTGGCTCTTAAAACTTATTCGGAGTGAGCCAGCCTTGTGTTTTCCTCATTGGGCTAATGCCACACTAGTTTAAGAGCTGCAACACTGAAAGGCAAACAAAGAAGAAGATTAGACCAAACTAGTTCCAGAGCACACATTGTACATACTAATGTCTTGTTGAAACAGGAGAAGGCTGAAAAAAATGCTGCCCATGCTTTAATGAGAATGCAAACTTGCTTTCTGAATCCCTGCCTCCTTGTGCCAATCAGATAGGGGGTATTCTGCATTGCTATAGGAGCCAAGCTGATGAGGTTCAGTTTTATCACTTTGAAAAGTAAAACTGTACCACTGAAAGAATACAATTTATATAGGAATTGCGCTAAACCCTCAGTTCTATTACTTGAGTCTCTTCCTGAGGTTGTTTAGGGGAAAGTGCTGAGCCTTGCAAATGTTTCTGCATAGACAACTCATCTCCAAGCAAAAGCCTGGAGCTACTTTATGTCCCGAGTTTCATCTCTGCCAAGCAAAGCCCAGGAAAAGTCGGGCTTGGCGAGAAACGTGCAAATTTCAAATCCGGTGTTTCAAATACAGCATGTGACGGATCTTGTATTGACCTGGCTGGGTAGGCTGTGCTTACTGCACAACAGAAAATGTGCTTTCCGTAGGATTTTCCCCAGATGCTGCCACCTAATTGCACCACACCAGCAGGAACAGATTGTCTGCAAGCAGAGGAAGAAAATGCCTGCAGTGGGTCATCTTTACTGATGCCATGCACGTCTGTGAGAAGAGCTGTAGCGTCCACTTGTGTTTCTCCATCTCTGTAGCTCTGCGGTCTCCCACCACTCCCACCCTCTGGGCAGCGACTGCTCTGCCATGCGGCTGCAGCACTGGAACCCCAAAACGGGTTAAGGGATAGGGAACACTTTCCAGCTCTGTGCCTGTTTCTGGCGGGTTTTAAAAGTAGTTTTACAGTTGCGTTTCTTTATCTTTGTTCCCTATGAAATGCCCTGCTATGCAGAGCAGACAATGCTGCCGGAGAGAGAGAGATATCTCTAGAAAGAAAGAGTTTTCACCCACTGCAGTCGGTGCGAGGTAGTAGAGGGGCTATCTCAGCAACCCTAAAACTCCTAGCTCAGTAGTAGTTCAAGTGCAGGAAGAGGAGTTGTCAGCATAACGTGCCTCTATGGTGGGCTTGATGGGCGAGGATTAAACCCTCTCCGCCTGGTTTCCCTGTTGGTATGCTAAAGGTCTGGCTTACGGGGTCAGGGGATACAGCAGCAAGCTGAACTTAGCCTTTCGCTGCTTTCACCCCTGCTCTCTTCTGTTTTGCTTTTCGGGAGCAGAAAAATATTTGCAAGAGGGCATCGGGCAAAAGGTGGCTTGCTTTAGCTCTGACACAGGCCTCATAAACAGCTCTTTGGGGCTGACTCCCAGGACCACCAAAGACAGTGGCACAAGTCCCACCATCATTTAAGGCTTTGCTAGACTTCCTCCTTGCTGGTTGTTGGAGAACATGTAGGCTGTAGTTTCTATGCTAGAAATTCCTGACGTTTATGGACTTTTGACTTAGTTGTTTTTGGAAAACATGCTATGGCTTGGCATCCTGCCTAATCACTTCTCCTGGAGTATCGGTAATTTGCTCTGTTTGGGGAATTCGGAGGCTTCCCCCTCCTTGTGTCCGATTTTTATTTACAGAACCTTGTACCAATCTAAGTGCTGACGGCAGTGCCAGTTTTCCATTAGAAAGTGAACGGTAATCCCCCCTGCTCGCTTTATCCAAACAAACCTGGTGTGCCACATTCCTCCTGTCTGCTTGTTGCGGTGGAGAAGCAGTCCCAGGGAAGCCGAAGTGTGATGTGAAAAGAAGCAAGATAGGAGAGAGGGGAAAAGCTGGAGGTCTTCTGCTTGTGGAAAAGCTGGTGCTCTGGTACAGATGTCTGGTGGTATTGGTCCTGCTGCTTCCTTGGGTGGCAATTTGAGTGCAAATGCTCTAGTGAAGCTGTTGGAAACCCCCTTTGGGGTTCAGGGTTATTTCAAATCAGTTTTGCTTGGTTTTTTTGTGTTTTTTGTTTTTTGTTTTTTTTTTTTTTTTTTAATACAATGCAGTGTGCTAAAGCGGAGCCATGAAGCCCTGGGAGTTAGCTTCCCCCGGGGACTCTCCTGGTCTCCCCACTCTTAGCTCAGGAGCAGTGTTTAAAATCCCAGAGTTTTAAACACAAATGCGTGTGGGTTCTTTGTTTTCAGTTCACAGCTTTTAAATTGGAAGTTTAGAAATAATTTTTTTCCCCTTTTACAGAGTAAGCAGAGTTTCTCACCCACAAGTCAAGAACAGCAGGCTTTAAGATACAAGTATAAAAGCAGAGTTTTGAATTAAAGGGCTCGGCGCTCTGTCCTCGGTGTTTTTCCACCCCTCCCCCATTCTCACTAGGTCTCAGACAAGGTACTTGAGATTTCTCAGCATTCTCCTAAAGTCTGAGCCTCTCTGTGGTTTATTCTCACCAGCCTCACTGCAAAGCACGACCGTCCAGCTCAAGCTCTGCTGGCACATAAATCTCTAGGATCTATGAGATGGGAATGGGATTTGAGGTGATTAAATAGTGGATATCTGCTAAAACCAAATCTCAGCCAGTGGGAAGCAGATAGGGCTGAAGCATCTTCCCCTCTGATCTACAGGCGCCCGCACATTAGTTGTACCTGCCATCAGTGCAGCCTCAGTCCCCAGGTTTGACTTTCACCTTGATTCTATCTCCCTCCTAACGAATGGGAGGTTGCAGGGTGCCTGTCAGGGCAGGATTTTCCTTTTAGTGTCAATAATTTCTGTGACGGCATATTTACGCTTTCATCTGCCTGCTGTTACTGCTGATTTATGCAGTTTGTGGCACTGAGTGATGTGGCAGCTGCAGCGGGGAGGAGATGAGAACCAGAAAGCCCACAGGCTTCCTAGTAGATGTCTCCTCCAGTAATTAATCTAGGATGGAGGAAAGCCTGCTCTGATCCTCTGTGCATGCTCTGGTGTGTCAGCAAAGGACCAAACACCCAGACGATGCTCTCCAAAAGGAGATGTTACCTGTTTGTTTCTTTCCTCTGTGGTTTTTTGGGATGCTGGAGCCTTACGACCACATTGGATGGAAGACGCCGTTGACTCAGTGATCTCCTAATGCATTCAGCTGTCAGTGGCTCTCACCAAACACCATTCTCCCTCCGTCACGCATGAGCACTTGCCTGTAGAGCTCCCCAGGCATAGGCTGGAGCACATGGGGATTACAAAAGGAAAGGGGATTACAAAGAAATGTAATATCTGTCAAGCTGGAGACCGTGTGCTCTCATCAGTGATTAGAGCCACACGGTGCAAGGGGCTGTACAAATTGCTACTGATGGAGATGTCCTTTTCCTTATGGATCTCGTGGTGCTTGGCTGCTAATCTCACCATGGGGGCTCTGGGTCCTTTCTGCCACCGCTGTTGAATGCAGGAGATGTTTACTGAGTTATGCCTTGTGTTACATGAGTGAGGGTGATGGAAATGGTGGGCAGGTGTCTCATGATGCAGTGCCTAATAAGGGTGTGCTGTGGTCAATTGAGGTGCGCCCCAGGAAGATTGACAAGGTGGTGGGATAGAGACCACCTCTCCTTCTCCTCCTACAGCATGAAAGGGGATGAGATGCCTTGCCGCAGACAACTCATCTATTTTCATTATGTAAATGAAACAGGAGGACAGCAATAATGTGCTTTAATGGAGAAGCACACCGACAGAGCACAGCAGAATTAATACCAAATGAATCAATTGTTGCTGTGACAATTCCCTTTCCCATTTTATCTGAAATAGCTACTGAGCTGTTGCTGAATTTGCTTGTGTGCTGAAATAACTGAGTAATGAACATTTCTTTGCAAGGAAATGCTTTTTTTTTCCTCTAAATTGGAAAGTCTTCTCCTGTTTGTGGCTTTCTCTGTCAGATTACCAGTTTGCTTTCCCAAAGGGATAAGAAGCTATATGGTAAAATCTCTACTTACGGCAGCAGATAAACAAATGAAATATGCAAGTTATTTGAATTTTCAATGGGTTATAATACACTGTATTAAAAAGAAAAGTGGGGTTTATTTTTTGTTTGTTTGTTTTTTTTACCAGCTTCTTACTGAGGGCACAGTCCGGTTTCTGGCATCTGAACTGTTAATGTGAAAGGGAAAACCTGCAGCTGTTTGTTAGCACAAAGCCTGGTGAAGGGCTTGCTTTCTCGCCTTTCCAGTGTTTTAGGTCTCTAATTTCCCAGGGTAAGAAGCTCAGCTCCTTGCCCTGTCTCCTGACACTTCCCCATGGCATTATCCAATGCTTTCATACAAAAGATGAGATTTTCCTCTGAGTGACAAAGCAGTTGTGTCCAAATGCGAGGTGGACATTTCAAGCAGCACTACTCTAGTGAGGTTTGTTGGGAAGGTTCAGTCTTCTCCGACAAGGAATTGCAATAGCGTTGGTGAGAAGAGATTTGGTTTCATCTGAAACCACCTGAAACCACGCGGTGAAATACTCTGGATTTGGAATGTGGGGTTATATAGGGCCCAAGACTGTCCTAGGCAGTTCTGGTGAGGGTCTTGTGTTGCATGGTGGTCCCAAGGAGGCTAGGATAAAACCTGTGTCCTAGCTACAAACTTCCTACCTGCATCTGAACCAGGCAGGGCATCTGTATGCATGTCTATGAATGGGGTGGAGATGGTCAGCATGGTGTTTTCTCCTGCTGTCTGGTGAAAATCAGGAGACGTTCATTGAGACTGGGATTTAACACCTGCCTCTTGCTCAAGGTTGCTCAACTCATGCACTTTAGATGTAGCTTCTTGTGGTCTGTCTCCTAGCAAAGCTTTCCTGTGCTCAAGACGTAGACCTCGATCAGAGCAAGACTGGACACCTTGAGAATGCCACACAGAGGCGCAGGGCATTCTCGAGGGTATGAAACTCTTCTGCTTGGGCAAAGGAAGGATAATACATCTTCTGACTCCTGCATAGGAGGTTTGGAGTCTTGGCAGTAAAGTAACAAAGTGGTAAACTATAGGCTCTCTCTGCTTTTCTTGAGAAAATGGCTGGCATGTGTTCAGCGCACAAGTTGAAGTTCAGAATGTAGAAACCAAGAAGAGTCCATGCCCTGCTGTTTTCTGGTTCCTGAATGCCTCCAGTCTATTAATTTG
>Ga0065711_1003830_pt1 | contig 45814 bp, 24 predicted proteins | sample Hoacrofraction12_FD_59098 | JGI IMG/M metagenome (GOLD analysis project Ga0065711, IMG submission 59098) | Hoatzin crop microbial communities from Cojedes, Venezuela - Epithelial fraction 12 v2 (version 2) | ecosystem: Host-associated > Birds > Digestive system > Esophagus > Crop | place... | reverse complement strand
AAATTGGCAAGGAAAAACTGAAATTGTCTTTTAATGATGTTTCTAAAAGATAGTGTAAAACTGTTGAAATACCATCTCTTTTTAAAAAAAAAAGTCATCTGGGCATTTAAAACTTTGTCTTTATCTTAATATTGCTGTTATTCAATACAATAACTGGTATGCTCGTATTCCAGACCTATCGTGATATTGCCTTGTATTGTGTGTGGCTAATTAGATTAAATTAGTGCAGATCGCTTGACACACAACAGTTAGGGAAAGACCTCCCTACGCAACTTTTTCCACGTGGGTAAGTGAAGGCGCCGCAGGTGAGAGGCTGCGCTGGGGCTAGGAGTGGTGAGGCGCGTGGTGAGCCGCAGCGATCCTCCCGCAGTGACCGTAGCTGGAGGCCTGGCGTCTGCAGTCGCGGGGATCTGGCTGGGCAGCCGCCTGATGCCTCGCATGACTGATGGCTTTTGTCAGGGCTGGAACCATGTGTTCTTTTTCCTTCTGCCCAGTAAGTATTTAAAAACTCATGTTTCTCTTACTAAAACATATTACCATAAAATATTGCTGTCTGCCATAATGATATTAAGTGCTTTCCTTGCCTGAGATGAGTCCATGGACAACCTACATTGCACATATGAACACCCAGTCCACATCCTCTGAAACAAATCTGTGAGTGCTGCTGCCATGTACACCAAGCAAAGCCGGTGCAGGCTGGAATAAAAGCACCTGTAGGTGCCCAAGAGGGCTGACCTTGGAAGATTTTGATTGTAATACTTTTATCTGTCTAATAATACTGTACATCCATTAATCTATCTATGTAACATTACGTAGATGGATACAGCAAGTAACTTTTGTGGTGTTTTTTGCTTGGTTTAATCTAATATTCTTAATCTGCTAATATCCTTATTCTGCTCTTATTGAAGAGCATTGCTATATACATGTGCATGGCTGGCCTCTTCCTTGCACTGCAAGAGGTTTTAAGGTGAGGTTGCCATTTCTGATGGCAAGGCTGGACACCATCTCTGAGGCCCTCCTGTTTCCGTTGAGCAGATTCATAAAGTGCAGAGAAAAGGGCTTTGTGCTGGTGGGATAAGAGTGCCACGCTAGAGGGGTTCCCTGGCAGCCCACCATCGCTTGGAGCCTGCCGCAGCGGCATACAATGCCCCAGCCGCTGCTGTCTTAGGGAGCAAGGCAAGCAGGGGGCAACTGGTTGGACGTTAGCGTTATTACCACTAACTGGACTGGAAAAGAAGTGGCTTTTGCCAGTATATTGCTGAAATCTTGGGGTTTATATATAGGTGTTTTGTGATACACATCACCTGCCTCCGAGCTCTGATTCTGGTGAGCTCCGCGGGCGGCAGTGCCAAGGGGTGTTCCTGAGACCCTGGCACTCAGCGCTGATAACAGTTTTCTCCTAATTTGATGTGGCACAGCAGAGAGCCACTGCTGGGAGAACTGGGTAGAACTGGCTCCTGGTCCATACCAGGTGCCACTTTCTCTGTCACTGCGACTGGAGGAAACACTTAAAAAGCGAAAGACACTGACTCAGGACTGAGGGAGAGGAGAAAAAAACAACCAAACTGAAAATGATGACTTTGTAATTGTAGATCTGAGTTTTTCCTGGTGGAATATAAATAATATCAATTGGGATGAGGTTAATCTCTCACACACCTGAGTGACACGAAGCAGATGTTGATTTTGGCCAGTGTGCGGTGTTGGCCTCTGCTGCTGCCTGTCATGGGGAAGGAACGTGGCTGCTGGATGAGTCCCAGGGCAGTGAGTGTGCAGGGTTCTATTCAAGACTAAGGTTAAGCCTTTTACTTGTGCTCCGTAGCTGTGCAAAGGGGTTTGCACCTTCGCATGAGTGGGATGCTGGGGAAGGACGCTGTGGGGTCTTGTACCCAGGGGAGCAGCAGCACTGCGAGCTGGAGGGGTCTTGCTGTAAGCAGAATAGTTTCTTATAGAGCCAGTCGCAAAATGCAGCTGCTTCTCTCCTTCGTCTCTCCCCTCAGATGCATTTTTCAAAGCTAGTAGAATCTTTCACAAAGGACATCCGTGTCTGACCAAACTTAAGTATCTTAAGCTTTGACCTTTTTTGTGTAGGTCTTTTCTCTTTCTTACCTTTTTTTCCCCTTGTTTGCGTGCCTGCTTCTTCCGCAGTGGAAGGAAAAGACAAATCATTTTGTTCTACAAAAATGCCCAATAGTTAGGTGGTTTTGCTTTTGAAACAAAGGCTGTGTTAGTAGTTTTTCATGGAAAGCCTCTATTGTTTTTAAATCTGTTCTTGCACAGCAGGATAAGGCTGCTACATGGCTGCTGTGATTATTCCAGAAATCCCTCAAGTTTAGGTAGCGCTTGCAAGATCTAGAGCTGACTTATAGCCCCTGTGCCAGGTAGGCTGGCTGGGCTACTGAGTCTGTAGATAAATACACTGTTTGGTTTGCTGTCATCTCTGTCATTCATTATCTGTGTTAAAATAATTTCTTATGTAGGTATTTGCTCTGAGAAAGATATCTTTGACAAGGTATCAGGTCTGTCTGAAACCTTGTAAGTATTCACAAAAATATCCTGACCTGACCAAAGCATTATCAGCCAAGAATTGTATAAGGTCATAGTTACAGTTGGGGACATAAAAAGGCAAATTACATGAAGCGTGTGTATTATACATATACTTTTGTATAAATATATATAGATCTAAAAAAAAAGTATGCTGCCCCTGGCCATCTCTGCAGTCTTCCACTGCAAGGAGCAGTCCAGCACTACACTTCCCCAGCACGGAGCCCCAGCCCTGTGGCAGCTCTGCATGGCCAAGGCACTTGGTTCGTACTGGTTATCTTGGCGTTCCCAAGCACAGAGCTGAAAAGCATCAGCGTGAGCACAGCCACCAACGTGACATTGTAGGGAGCAGCGAAGCTCCATGGGATGTGCTTTAAGGAAGCTGAAAGACAACCTTAGATGATATCTAGTAATCGTTAGTGGGATGACTTACAGCAGCTGATTGAAAAAAAAAAATTAAAGTAGAATTAAATGTATTTTGTAATTCAGCTTTTCCTTAATAAAGAGCTCACCAGCTGGGGATCTCTTGTCCTTCCTGTGTGTTGCCTCCTAAACCCAATGGGATTTAGTGCTTAGTAGACTCAGAAGAATAATGTGTAGGAGCAGCAAACTCTTATCTTTTCTCCTCCAGAAGACAGTATCTTCTGTCTTAGAGAAAAAAGTGTAGCTGGGCTTGCAAAGCTGTACGCGGAGTGTAAATTCCTTCATGACCCCACTAATGTGTGTCTTGAAGAAGGATACTTTGCAGACCTCATTACTTCATCTTGCATAACTAGCTATGCTCACAGTTATCCAATTATCCAGGCCTTTTGAAATTCTGCATCTACGGGATTGATTTCAATAGCCATAATAATGAATTTTATAATCCTTTGGAGAACAGCAAGGTTAGGAGATTAATGCAGAATTTGATGGTGAACTATTTTAAATAACTCAGTAAATTATCTCGACAAGGACGTGGAACAGAAATAAAACACCACTCAGCTGTCTTGTTTTTGTTGTTTTTTTTTTAATTTTGCTTGTTTCTTGAAATCTGGTTCAGTCTTGTCCTTCCTACTCCATTACCTTTCTGCAGCAATAAGATTATGATGCAATTTGCTTATAAATCTAAAAAAAAAAAAAAAGCCCTGATTCTCATATAGAGCTGTCGCTGTGGCTGAGATGTGAAACCCAGCACTCTCCAAGAGGTGAAGTGTTCCCCCGCAGAGTGCCCACTGGACAGCTCAGCACACCGAGCAGCCTTTGGCAAGGATGCCATGAAACTCAGTACCTTGTTATGAAATAAAATGTGGTGGTTACATAAAAGAACAAGTTTGCGGTGTAAGATGTGAAAGTCTTAAATAGAAATTTATTGCAAGTTAAGTGTAAGGGGGAAAGTATTGATGACAGTGACCAATACATGAGCTGTGGGGATGGATGTTCTTCTCATCACCGGAGCTGCCACTCTCCTTATGTCATCTGGCTTGGTCTCAAAACCAGGGGGTGAGAGGTCCCCAAGCCCCTGTGCGCAGGCAAACCCCCTGGGCTGGGGTCAGGGTAAGTTCTGTGAAGCAAGGTAAGCTGTGCTCCCTCATCAGGTTGAGAAACATATTCTCAGCTCTTTGGGACCATCGTCAGTGGTGAGTGGATCAAGAAGTCAGGGACAAAGTGACAATGAGCAGTAGTGCAGGATCAGCAGAGTGGAGGCAGGGAGGAAGCCTGAAGTGGCAGGTACCTGTTAGTCTGGCGGTGGGAAATGGAAGTGGAGATACTTGTTACTGAGCTCTTGTTGTGGCATGCTGGCAAATACCAGTCTGTTCTCAGTACCCTGCTGAGAAAAGAATACTTCCCCAGCTGGAAAACTGGAAAATACTGCCTTTTCCCCCTGTATTTATAGGTAGAAGTACAGAAATTTAGCAGATGTTGGGAAGTCATCATTCTCAGATCAGATGATTATATTCTTGACTGGAAGAAATCCGCTTTGAAACCAATGATGTTACATGAATCTACAACAGCCAGGAGAACTGACTAATCAGAAGTCACAGGTTGGAAACAGTTTTGATTTTGGCTATTTTTTTCTCTCCCTAAGGTTAAACCTGATGGAGCTTTCCCACTTGATGTATGCGGCATGCATGATAGCTAAAATACAAAACATTGAGGCAGCCACTTGTAGGCAGCTTACTTTTTTCAGTCAAACCAGCCATGGTGATGTGTTCCTAGAAGCCCACTCCATAATGTGCAGCCTTTGGTTCTCTGAGGGCTCCTGTGACAACCAAAAGCAGGGAGTGCACCAGGTCCTTCACCCAAAGCATTTGTCTCTGAGTCAGGGCTGGGGAGTAGCTGGTTTCTGATGGAGTGGCACTCCTGAAAGTGTAGGGGGGAAAGTTGTAACTAGTGAGGGATGCTGTCCTGGGTTTGTGCTGCTTTCTTCGGAGTTTTGGTGTTCTAAATCCTTTTTTCATATGCTTTGATTAAAATGCAAGGAAATATGGAAACAGTAGCTGCAGGGAGAAAAGAAGTGGACATTTCACGAGAACATACAGAAGAAATCTTTGCATCTTACAGTTATTTTGCACTGAGCATATCCTAGTAAGCCAAGAGGAATTCATAAAATATCTTGGCTTTTCTGCGTTTTCATTTTTCTCCCCAAATGTGGTTTTTGGTTGTGTTTTGTGTCATAGCTCCTTGAGACCGGGAGAACTGACCTCTCCTTGCACATATGTAAACAGTAATGTTCTCTCATCTGGCTCCTTGTTGAGGCAGGTATGAACGGGTTGCGTGCTGTTTTCTTGTGCAGCTGTGGTGAGTTATTTTCTGAGCTTCGATTCGAATACACGGTTAGATCTTGCGGAGGAAAGCACCATTTCATGTTAGTGGAATCATGGGGGGACTCTTGCATGTTGTTTTGTAAGTTTTTCTGTTTCTGACTCAGAAAGATCTACCCCACTCTGTGTTCCTTAAAGAAAATAAATAAAAGGAAGAGAGATGTGCAAACGCACAAATAGCAGAGGGCTGCCAGCCTAGCCTGGTTACAGCTGGATGAATAGTGAGAGCTGGCAGCTGGCTGGCGTGCTGGGAGGCAGCCCCGCAGCGGGGACAGATGGGACCATCGGAGCGTGCAGGGCTGGCACGGCTGCCCGACGTCCCCGCGTTGGCAGGTAAAAGCTGTCAGCAATCTCCCTGCGGTTTTGCCGAGTATGGCATTGATAAAAGGCCGTAAGAGCCAAAAGTTTCTTCATTGCGCCTTGCACCAGCAAATAAGGGGGTGTGTGTGCAAAGGTAGGCGTGGGAAAGGTGGTGATATTAACTTGTTGCAAGGAAAAGGGGGGAAAATGGAGTTTGAGGGCAAGGTATGGGGAATGAAAAGTAGAGAATGAAATGCAGGCACTGTCCATGGCTGCTGCCAATAAGTTGGAACCACTCTGTGCGTTGAAGGGTCAAGACCTCTGTGCAAGAAGCTGCAGGGTCAGAAAGAAGGTTGGATGAGCATACCTGCTGGTGCGTAACCAACAGCAGTAGAAAGGGCTGGGACCATGGTTGCACTGGGTGACAGCTGAGTCACTTTGCATAAGCCTGAGGTCTGCAGAGTAGATAATAACAAGAAAAGTTATGTTTTCCACTTTGCCTTAAAGGTGATGGATCCTGCCTGTCTTGCCACAGTGTCCTAGGGATTGTCAAAGCATCTGCACCAGTCGGCAGGTAAAGGGAGGAGACCTGGGAAAACCCAAGGCCCTGGTTTATCGGTAGAAATGGCAGTTTGTCTTGTAGTTGCTGCTGTGCCCACTTGGTGCTGGAAGTGCCAGAATTCAGATGCCATCTCTGCTCTGTAAAGATGTATGATGGCAATAGCTTGGCCTAGACAATTAAATTTGTTTCTGTAAATCTCCTTTGGATGCATTTCCATCACTTCAACTGAAGAGGGAAAGCTGTTTGGTGATCAGAATTCTTTGGTTCAGAAGTGGTTGGTGGCAGCTGGATAAGGTCATGCCACCAGACATGTTTTGAAGATGACTAACATTTTGACCAGCTGTTCTGTAATGTCTAAAGGGCTGCTGATACTGCTGAAGGTATCAGTTCAGCTTTAAAGTGTTAATGTATGCTTTCCCAAACCTCAGTTATTGCTTCTGCTTCTCCCTTGCTAGCACTGCCTGACCTGGAGGCCTCAGAACTGTGCTGCTTTAACTCGCTTGCAGCCTAAGACAGTAATGTACCTGCATGGTGGATACAATTATATCAGTGTAGCCATGTTCTGTAAGGATATCTGTTCTCATGTGAGAGAGTATTGAGCTCAACTGCTCTAAGTCACAGTTACACCAGGATAGCTGCTCTAGCTGCTGATTTAACTACGTTAATTTTAAAACAGAACTATTGTGTTCCTTGTGTAATCATGCTTTCTGACATAGACCAGGCCTGAATAATCTGCCTTTTGGGATGGAAAATAGAATCAGTATAATGACAAGCAGTTTTTAGAGCGTGAATCCAGCTGTTTCAACACTCATATGAAAAGTGAGATACGTTTTCTCAAACGTACTTCTCAGATTTGCATAGCACATCTTGGATTGTTGCTTCTTGCTTCCTCTTCTGCTTTTTAATCTTTGCGATATCCTCGTCTCTCTTTCTCTGTCTTTCATTCACGCCTGGACAGTGCAGCAATTTCCAGTCCACCAGGGTGGGGACACATCTGAGAAGAAAAACAATTTACTTGTCCCCATGTGGTCCCTGTCCCTATCAGTGAGTCCCTGCTATATGATGTACCACATGAAGAAGCTCGTGATCACCATCCTAGTGATGCGATGAGCAGGATGATAATAGGTGTCAGAAGCGATGAGCAGTAAAACATATCCACAAGTTAGAAAGTAATACAAGTTTCTCTTAGCAAGTAAGCTGAGATGTTAGATCCTATTCCAAACCAGCAATTCTTGGTGTCAATGGGAACTGCCCCTAAAATACTCATTTTTCTTTCTTTAGCTTCTTAAGCCACTAAGTGTTGGTTTGAGATTTTAGCTAAACTTCAAAACAGAGCTTAGCTGAAATTGCAGAAATGAACCAATTAAATTGTGAATTTCATGTGGTTTAGATTAAAAAATGTAGTGGCCTCCTGGGATCTGTTGAAACTTGAGATTTCACATGCTTAGGGAATCTTCTCTGAAGGTTGGCCCAATAAGCTGGTAAACGCAAGTTTCTGCTATAGAAGTTAATGGGTCTTTAGTTTCATCAGTACAACTGAAAGCAGATTTCAGCAAATGCGCTAATAACTTGTCTTCCAATGGGGCAGGAGCAGCATCAGGATGCTATCGATGTCCAATGGCCAAGCACGCCGCACATTCGGTGCACCTTACCAGCAAGCTGTGAATTAGGTTTCCGCCGCAGCCACGCGGCAGCCGTCTGGGCTCGCAGACGGAAGGCATGTGCCGAGGCTGCACTCACGGGATGCTGGCTGGTGAGTGGTGTCCGGGCAGCCTGAGACACACCATGTTCTGGTGGGTCTCAGTTCCATCCTGGCAGCACTGTACCTTGCCAGAAGTACTTCAGCACTTCTACTCCAAGCCTTTTGATGTTGGGATTTTGTTTAATTTTTTTCACTCTCTTTTTTTGCCGATAGCTTAGTGGACAGAGATGCATCACCCTCACCATATCTTTTTCAGTAGCTGTTACACACAAAAGAAATTGTATTGTGTCTTAAGGCTAGAAAAGATGTCTTAGCTCAACAAATGCAGCCTCACATCACTCGCTCATGTCTCTTGCAGTAATGCTATCATGTTATTTTTTTATTAACTTACAAAAAGTAAAGATTACTGAAGTTTTGTCTAGAGCTAGTTCTTGTCCGCACGGCTGCTGTGCTATCACCTCCACAGCAGCGGTGCCTGCTGGCTGGTTTAGCCCTTGCCCTGCAAGGTCAGAGGCCCTCTGAGCTGGAGGCGTGAATCCCACCAGAGCGGAGCGAGGAGAAGCATGTTGATTTTCTACTCCAGCAAGCTGAGAGCGGTGAGGAACTGCTCAAATTCCTGTTCTGACACCACCTCCTGTGGATGGTCCTTTCTGCAGGGCTCTTGCAGCCTGACAAGGAGAACTGTTAATGGATAGGCTGGGAATTAATATACTGGTGTTCCTTTGCTTTATACCTGGATGCAGAATGGTGGGAACACCACTTCTTACTATATGGAAAATTTAAACACATATTGTGAGATGACCAGTTTCAATGCTACTTTGAGGCGGTAAAGCAGGGCTTCTATTCCTGTTTCATAATCAAACCTGCCAATGTTGTGTTTTGCTTGTTAGACTGGTTTTTGGATGCTCAGGATAACGATGCAAGTTGGCAGGTGGGAAAACAATATAGAATTTCTGGTCTGGTAGTGTTATAGGTGTTATGTCAGGGGGCCATACCATTTTTCAGTCTCTTTGTGCACGTTATGTGAAGTTTAATAAAATCTGTAACCTTGTGTGGGCACTCTCTTAGAAATATTCAGAGTTCTTTTCTTGTTTTGTAAAGAAAGAGAAGAAGAAAATTTTTTTCTAAGAGATGGCTGGGTTTCAGAAACGGATTAACTATTTTTTATTATTCATTTATTAAAAAGCTCATACTTAAGAAAAAGATATGGCCATAGTGGATTACAACTTTCTGAGGAAAATCATTAATGTGTTTACTTGCATCATAAGTTCTATGAAGTTTTGGTTTGGTTTTTTTTGCTTCTAATTTTTTGCCCATGTAGTTGCCACGAACAAATAGCAGAACTGCTTGTGTTGACACAGGAGTTGCAGAGATGCTCAAATCTTTGCATGAACATTCAGGTACGTTCTGAAACAGCTTTTCTGATGTTGTAAGGTCACTTTGGCTATGCCGGGGATTATATAAATCTGAACTTCTGTTATTACAACCCCTTGTTCACAGCTCCACCAAAACTTTGGAGTAGTTTTTCAGAGGTAACTTGTAAGAGGGCGAAAGTAATTGAGGTCAGCTGAGTCGTTCGTTTAATGACCAGCATGCTAGGAACTGCATTAAATGGTCAGCACCCATCTGGAGATGAGGTTTTATCGCAAGTCTTTGTTGCTGAATAATTAACTCTGTGCTTGTGTCTGTGATGGTCACTGTTTCGGAGAAATGGCTCCTGCCTTCTAAATGGACTTCAGCAGTTTCTCCTTCTACAAGAAAGGTTCTGATGAGCTGCTTTTATGTTTCCTGAAGACTTTTTCCCCACTCTTTGGCAGCTAGCTAGCCTGGGGGAAGGGAGAAGTTTTGATTAAAAACTGAGTGAATGCACATTGCAGAAGGAGTTCTGGCTTCCTGGGAGCTGGTGCTGCTAATGAACCAATTGGTGCAGCTGACAGAGGATAAACTACCTGATTTTAAACCATCATCTTGTTCTTCTGTGAGGGAAACAGGTTGATGGTTTGTAGGTAAGGCAAGATTCGTTGGTTCCTTTGCATGCAGCCAGGCCACTAAGGGGATGCCAGGAGACACGCGCCTGGCCGTGTCGCGGGGTGACCTGGCACATACGTGTGTGCTCCTGAACGCAGCCCCTGGAAGTCTTCATGCAGTTAAAGCTTGTTTTGTTTGCTTTTAGCTTGTCTTTCTCACATGTCAAATATGAGACTTTTAGATCTATCTGTCTTACTGTTCTTTATGTATTGTGGCTGGGTCTCTCAAACAGAATCCATTGCTCATTTCCCTTCAGAAATGCTGGCTATGGGGACGGGTGTGTGTGGTGCATGCATGCAAAGTCAGGCAAAATTTGTAAGTTTTTGCTGCTTCATTGTTGCTGTGGGAATTGCAAGAGGAGAAACAAGAGAAAATATGCTGTACTGCAGGAGACAGCATTGCTAGAAATCTTTCATTTGCCAGTAATCGTGGGGTTATTTAACCAGTCTAATAATACAAGCATAGTTGTATGTCGTACATTTTTGTGTACAAGCATGCTTTGTATCATGTTAGCTTGGCATTCACTGCCTGCTTCCTTCTCAGCCTTGTTTCCAGATTTTATTAAGGTTTTCTCAGTAATAAGATGCCAGGCTTTCAGGCTATATAATTCTTTTCGTGTTTCAACATTAATTTTTGCTGAGTTTTAATATACTTGGTAAACAGGCAACTTGACTGTTTTACCTGTAAGGAGTCTTGATCTCAGAAAACCACAATCTTCAAAATTACCTCCTGAATGAAAGAGCTGGGCAACTGTTAATGTGGAGTTAAGGAAGGAAACAAGCCAGTTGAGCGTGTGCAGTAATAATTGAGGTAAATTATGCCACAAGATGACATGCCACTGAGCAGTCCCTCTTTGTAACAGTCACAGAAAACATGTAAATAAAATGAGCTTCAAGAGAGATCTGTGCACTTTCTTAGACTGACAGATTAAATTGTGCTAGAAAATCCCAAAAGGTAATTTTTACATCTGTTATTTATTCATGTAGTAACAACGACAGGTGAATTTAAAAGAGCAGAAGCAAATTCCTTGCTTCCTTTCCAATCCAACCTACCTTTCCTTGTGCTTGCTCATGCAGTTCTAGTAATGAAGGGTCTGTGAATGGCCATGAATAATCAGCTCTGGTATCCAGGGGTGTCATATTTGCCCTTTCATTTCTGAGACAAATCATACTTTAAGTGAGAGAGGAAGATTAATGTTGTCATAATTTGTGTCGATAGTTGTGGCTGAGGCACACAGTAATAGAAAATCTCCACAGCCGTACCTGTCAGAGGGGGCTGTTCATTGCAGACACCCCAGGATCTTATTCGGCAAGGCAGTGGGGAAGGAATTACTGGTACTTTGCAGAGCTGCAGATCCAGAGTCTGGTGTAAGGCTCCCTGTCAGCTTTGCTTGTCAAAAATTGCTAGAAGCTGGAACCTGCAGAAAGCAATTGGGTAAAGGTTACGTATTTGATTATTTCATGGCACAGCTCAGTTAAACAGCCTTCCAGCTGTTTGTTCAATATTAATGATTCACTTCATCTACACAGGCATGGCACTGCTTCAGAGCCATTTAATTTTTTGGTTTTAAGGACTGTTTTTTCTTTCATTAAGAATCCAGGGACTATTTGGATTGTCTTATCAGCATTCTATTAGGTAGTTAACATATTTCTCTCTGTGTGGGGAAACCTCTGATGAGTGATAAGGCATCATCCACCAGAAATTCTTCTATCAGTTGTCTGTACAAACACCACCAGTCAGTCAACTGGTACCAGCAACTCTGTTGTTTCCTGTGGCATCTGTGAGGGTAGAGGATCATCTGAATCTCTTCAAGCCCCAAATCCCAGGCAGCTACACCCAGTACTGGCCTTGAAATGACAGTCCATGGAGCCTCTCACAGGGTTTAATACTTTTTCTTCGCTATGGCTGCGGAGCCAGGAGGAAGGTGCTGACGCTTTTTCTTCTTTGAAACTCTGTTGTATGTTGGGTCAGCTGCATGATAAACCATACTGCCTTTCCTACGAGCAATACAGGACTATAATATTTGCGTTTGAAATATGGATTCTGCTCCTTGTACTGTGGTATCTCTTTGAATTTTCAGAAGCTGTCAATGTGGGAAGCCTACAGGATTTTTAATAGTTTCCATTGTATGCTTGTTTGGGGTCATACAAATTAGTTAATGCCTGAGAACTCTCATTAATTTTCCTACTAGAATTGCATTTTATACATCTCTCTGCCAAATGGAATTCTTTGGCTGTCTTTAAAGGAGCAGCTTAAACCAGCCGAGTCTCTCTTGGAAACCAGCTCAATCTTCCTGACATGAGGCTATCAAATACCCTAAGACTCTGCAGTTTCTCTTGTCCTCTTATTAACCCAGGTTTAATACTGATGTAACTATTGATTTCCAGCACTGGCTGGCTAAGCTGGGAGAGTGGGGGGAGCAGGCCAACAAGGAGGGGGAAAAAAACCTCATCCTGCCGGTCAAATTGATGTGAAGATTGTAACAAACACATGAAGATGAAGCACGTGAAATGAATGACACATCAGCTGTCTGCCCTAATTCCCTGCACAGACCCAGCCTCACGCAATCAGTCTCCGCACGCATCTGCTTGTGTTACTTTTTCTTTTCATTAGTTGCTGTAGGGCACTGGGCAAGAAGGGTGTTTCTGTCCTTCAGGTGTTCTTTGAGGCAGAAATAATCAAAATCTCCGTTTCTGATCTCCGAAGGCCTTCAAGCTAAGAAAGCAACTCTTTCACCTTTTTATGCAACTTAAAAGCAGGCAAGCTCAAAACTGGAGACTTATCTGACCATTATCATGTCTAGGAAGACAATTTTCATTGTCAAAAATGGGTAGTGAAGACAACAGGTATTTTCATCAACAAGAGAACAGCCCACCTATGGGCCACGTGCTGCGACCAGATAAGACCAGGAGCTGCCTGTGTCTGGATGTCCTGCCATAGCAAAGAACCGATGAGTTGAGATATGGCTCAGTGTTTCCACGGCTTGAGGAAAGCAGTGAAACCATGCTCCCTGCCAAGGTGACACAATGAAAATAATACCTGCTGGCAGCAAATGTGGAGATCAGTATGACTCTGTGCTGTGTAGATACAGGGAGGTATTTGCAAAGGCTGATTTCAGCCTGGTGGGGCTCAGCTCTCCAGGGGCCCTGTAGGGAGAGTGGAGGATGAGCAGCCCCTCTGGAGAGGGACAGAGAGCAGGAGCCCAATTTAGCTGGTGCACATGACCCTCCAGAGCCAGGCTCTGACCATCAGCTGCAGTGAGGAGTCTGGAGAGAGCCTCCTTGTTAGGCTAAAGATAACCTGTGTGGATACCAGTCTGTCTCTTAGAAAAAAAGCCACCGTGCCTGGATCTGCATCTGTTCCATGTGTAAAATGCAGCTACTCCAACACATTTAACCTGCTATTATATTACCTTCAGAGCAGCCGGTCGACAGAGGGAGAACTACCTGCCTCTCATGTCTGCTGCTGTAGTCTGACCTTCAGCCCAAGTGATGGAGATGTGTACCATGGTGTGCAGATCCTCCTCGGGCCACGCGGAATGGGGATTTTTTCCTCTTTTAGGAAGAGGAATTTTTATGCAATGCACTGTGATCAGTCACTCCTTTTTTATTTTAACTATGTCAAGCACTCTGAAGGAGAAGAACAGAAGTAATAGTGTTTGTGCAATGCTATTTCCCTCCCTTGTGAGCCTGCATTATGACACAGCTTTCAGCTACATGATTGCACAGTATTTTTTCCACAGGGCGCCATGCAGTGAATGGCAGCTTGAGCTTGTTCGATACTTTTCTTTGTGCTCATCTCTCAACGCGTGTTTCCCCCGAGCTGGTGTCTGCACATCCTCTGCTCTCAGCTGCGTGCCGCTGCAGCCTCCTCGGAGGCCTCCCTGCATCTGCGCGTGAGATGCGCTCACTGTGAGCAGCACACGCTTGGGAGCTGTGTGCAAGGTGTTCAGCAGTCAGAAAAATAGTAAATGATGTCATAAATCCGCGAATATGTTACATCAACGATGATATGGCATATATGTTTGTAAGCAGAAAGAGTGCAGCGGAGAGTAATGTATTTTTGCAGTAACTTGATTTCATTGTAAAATCCACAGTATACTTAGACATTAACTGAAAATGTTATTTAAAGTCTAGTATTGAGTATGTCATTTGAATTTCAGATATGATTAACTCGGACAGCTATCTCTCTGGCCTTTTACTGCTTGCCCATGAGAAATACCAGTTCTGTTTGTCCTAGGCAAAGTCACTGCTTGACCCTGTCACTTGCCTTGGCTTAGGGCAAACCCCTTGCTGGGATTCCTCGTGAAGAGGAGGTGCAGACAGCCATCAGCCATCGCTCTCTGCTAGCTCACCCAGCTGGCTGTAATGTCAGTAAATTCCTAGAGCTGTTTTGTTTCCCAAAGGCCAGCCAAGAGTCCAGCTCATCCGTTTCAAATTCTAACGTCAATGGCAGGATTAGAAGCCTGAGGGGGTTTGACAAGCATGAAAGCATGACTGGTTTTGTATACCAAAATGAATGTTTGTGGACTGGTTTTCTGTTGTTGTTGTGGGGTTTTTATTTAGCTTTTACTCCCTTCACCAAACCCAACAGCCAAAAAAGAGGCAAGTTGAAGTTAACAGTCCCATCACTCACAATCACCGTACGTGATGCCTTTTGCTTCTACGTACCCAGCCTGTTGCTCTGAATTCAAGTTCCTCCTGTCTCCCCCGGAGGTGTTCCAGACGCCTACCTCTGCACTGCCACGTGTGTCCTGTCAGCTCTGCTTCTTGCTTACAAGTCCTCAAAATAGGGAAGAATTTTGCAAACTCCATTGTATAGTGAATATACACTACATGGAGAATGTGCAGTCTTTGGTGGTTTGCAGTTACCGTGTGTGCTTGTAGGCGTCCCCTCGAGGAGCTGGGCTGGATCCTTGGCAGGGAGCTGCTTTTACAGGGAGGGCAGTTCACCTCGTTCACCCAGCCTGCGTTCGGCAGCCTGATGGCAGGGAGAGGTGTCCTGTGTGCAGGTCCCTGAGGATGTGCCCCCCAAATCTGAGTGGCCTTCAGCACAAAGTGCTCTGCTTTCCAGCCCCACCTTCGCAGCAGTATCAGGAGAATTTCAGCAGGGCGTCTTCTGCAATGATAAAGAAGAACAGAGCAGGCAGGAAGAATTTTGAGATCCACAATTTTTCTCTCGCATGATTTTCCAGCTCTAACCCCCAGAAGAAAACGTAAATGGGCAATTTCACGATGATTTGTGAAGTTGAAAGTTGCACCTCCATAGTCTCTGCCCTGGGGGATATTTCTAGGGTAGTAAAGGTAGAGCAGTCTCAGCACTCGCTGTCTGCAATACCGGATAGTAATGTAGAAATTAATCTCTTGTATTTATTGGCACTGAGTGGGAGCCTTAGCACTCAGGAGGACTGGCAGCCTTACTTCAGGGTGTGCTAAGAGGGGCAGAAGGGAGAGTCTTCAGAAGCTCCTTCAGTAGGAATCACTTGCGCTAGCTGGGAATAAAACACAGGGGGAAGAAATGGAGAGGAGGTACCCGACTTCTGAGGGCACAGCAGAGAATTGCTCTCTGGAAGGAGGGCCCCGAGTCAGCTGGTGTTCTCATCCTGTGAGACAGAAAGAAATACAGACTAGAACGTAATGGTGCCTAGGATGAGGTCTGCCTGTGATGAGTTGTAGTGACTCGCTGCTTTGTATGGACACAAACGTGTCTCATGCTCTGTGCAAGCTGCCTGCCCACCGCTGCGAAGAGTAGGGGGAACGGTGGGTTTTGCAAGCTAAGGATGGCGTCTTGCAGACCCGATGGTGTCTTTTCTAGGCTGTCAAATGTAGTGAGAGGGCAATGCGATGCGTCAACCGGGTCTGGGTGGCTTTACATCCGTGGACTGGCGGTGACTTTGGAGGCTGCTGGGTTTGAGTGGCAGCTTGACTGACGGGTTTGAGACTGGCAGTGGTGGAGGACAGGCGACAAGCAAGTGCCTCCGCAGAGACTGTGCTGTAGCCTCAGGCAGGGAACCTGGGAATAGCATCATCTCCTGCCAGCACAGCACGTAGCAACCCACGGCCTGTAAAGCAGGAAAAACGCTGCCCTTGGCAGGACCCGTGGAAGAAGGGTGCAAAAAGCTTGGCTCTGCTCGCTCCCGCGGAGGCCGGCAGAGCTGCCTGGCTGTGCCTGGGAGGAGAGGCTGGCGGGGCAGGGGTAAGAAACCCTTAACGGGGTCCTGAAATCACAGCAGGTGAGTCCTCTCCTGCAGCCTCGCCTGAGCCTCTGCTGCTGGGAGGAATTTCCTTGGAAAGACTTGTATTCATGAACCACAGAGGCCATTAAATATGCATCTATGCCTTTTAAAAAATAAATGTTTTTCAAAGTTTTCTCCTCACGTAATCTGTTTTCAGTTTTCAAATGCAATAGGCAAAAAATGAAAAAGTTCCAGAAACATTTTCACACCAGAAACTTGAGTTAGAAGTCATTACTACACAGAGAAATAAAGGCAAACTTGTTGAAAACAATTGCTACTTTTTTTAGAGTACCTATGTTGGTAAATTTAGGCTTTTTTTGACTGTAACATTTCACTGAACAGTGTGTATTTCACTTCTGAAAAGAAGGAAAAATTAAAATCAGTTTGAGTTTTCTCCTTTAAAATTAATTAAGGCTATGGCTTCACATCTCCCAGTGAAAAACTAACATTGTTTTTAGCAGCTTTTCAACAGATGGGAAAATATTGTTAGTCATCAGCAAAACAAGAGAATTTTTTTCTTTAGATACTAAATGTCTTCTTTAAAAGCAACAGTAATAATTTAGGGTCATCTGAACCCTATAAGATGGTTAATCAAGGAACCCATTTTCATGCCTAACTTTTACAAAAATGCTACTTGTAATATAATTTTATACAGTCAGATTATCTAAATTTAATAATAGGTTTACTCTGCCTCCAGAAGAAAAGCATTTCCAAGTATTTCACGCTGAGGTCATCACAAGCAACAAGGCAGAATGGGGATCCTGCGTCCTGGTCCCCAAACTCGCATTCTAGTACAGATTTTATTTGCATGTGAGAATACTAAATGTGCACGTGACGTGATGTTAATCTGAATTAGGAACTACTCCGTTGCCTGGGGATGCTTTTTCTTTTTTTATTGCCCTATAAAATGTATTTTTAAAAAATTCTATTCTTCTGATGTAGTTGGAAAAATCTAAGTATGACTTCCAAGTGTGACCCCTTTCCCTCTACATTTTACTCTTGCTGCACTGAGCTACTGGTTTTTAGACTCAAAAGTAGCTTAAGTGTTTTTCAGAGCTGCTATTAGTGGTTTGGAGGTCCCTTTTGGGGAGGATATGCTTGCATTGCTTCCGAAAGCCCCTCAGGGTGTGAACACATCACAGGTTGAGAAAAATCAATGGTGGAGTTTGCGGGCAGGTGCCTGGCCCTTGCTCCGGGGTGCTGTGGTGCTGGGGATGTGCTGGCAGCTAGGATTTTGCTCAAAAAAGGGAGGTAAGGTCAGGCCTGTGAGAGCAGTTGAATGTTTTTGCAGAAATAGGGTCTTCTAGGTTGAAGATTTTCAGTTTGTCTTCTCATCTTTCCCTCTTGCTGCCTCTCTCTTCCCTCACTTGCTTCCCTTGCCCTTTTCAAGACCTACTGAATCTGAACAGCAGCAGCGAGGAGGAAGGCTGCACTGGTGGCGCGTGTGGTTCCCCATCCTCTAACGGAGCGAAAGGCAGGCAGAAGGGAGTTTGCATCACCAAGCCACACACCCTGTCAACACACAGCTTTAAAGCAAAATGAAAGGAACAAATCTGCCCTATGAAGAAAGCATAGTAAAATCACAGCTACAGATCTTAAAAAAAACAAAAAACACTCAAGAAAATGTTTATAAGAAATAAGACTTAGCTTTTATTTAGTAGCTATTAAGTATAATGTCTATGAAAGGCTGGAATATAAGCTGACCCAGTTATGTAATTAGTCTAATTTCATTAGAAGCATAAATGATAGCAAGGAGAAAAGAAGCAGTAATGACTGAACCAAAGATTACTTTCTGAGGAGCAGGGCTACGGTAGCCAAGTGCCTTATATACCAGCTCAGAGCAAAGTCACGTGTATCTCATGGGTGTGCGTTTCCATGGAAATTTTTTATTTCTGGGGAGACTGAAAGTCTTTGTAAGAAATGGAAAAAGTCATCCAAAACTATGATTTGAGAATGCAGCCTTGGAATAACAATGTAAATACCCCAGAGCCACACAAAGCTTGATTTGTCATGGGAGTCGAGTGACATCTCTGCTCGCATCTGAAGTGTTTAATTAGAGAAAAGTAAAACCAGACAGAAGAGAAACACGTTCAGCTACCCCTCCGCTGCCTGCCTAAACCATGAAACACTCTTTGTGGTTGATTCATGTGCCTTGAGCTTGGCTTAGGGAACAAAATTTTCCCCTGTTAATATTTTGATTTTCAACTATGTAATGGCTTTGGAAAGAAATATTGATAATGTTCCAAGCCTCTGCCTCATACATGTGATTTCAGCAATGAGGTGTGTGCTTTTGAAAAGCATCTGTGCTGCACACTACAACTTCTTGATACTTTCTGAAGCTTTTGTGTTGTGCTTTTTCAGTGACTGTTGGATTTTATGTGTGCTTTGGGTTCAATGCTTTTATCCCTGGAGCGGTGTAAAAACAGTGATGTCTTGTAAACAGCTTCAGAGTGCCAGCCTCTGTCTGCTGTAGATGAAAAACGTCAAACACACAGACACAGCAGATGCTCCACCTGTGCAACTGAAGATCAGCATTTTAGTTAACATTTAAGAAACCCTTGACTGGGGCAGCAGAGCAAGGAAGGAAGGGGAAAGGTGTGTTGAATGGTTTTAGAAGCTGATCTCCAGTAACCAGTACACGTCACGGTGCTTTGAGGGAATCGTGTTCCCTGTGGTTTGGATGTGCTGGGGCTGTAACAACTGCAATGGAGAGTTCAGCTCACCTGGCGTGCTCAGGGAGCACACGTGATGCTCTGTGGCACACTTAACAGTGTGAACAGGTTTTATACCAAGTAACCTTTATTAATACATACAATCCACTGTTAGGTTAACAAATGGCAAGAGGCTGAATCGTTGAAGGAGTTAATCAGGTTTAACACTCATTAGTTTCATTAAGCGGCTGTAATAGTTGTGCTGCAGAAAGAAATGTGTTATGATGAAGAAGAAAGTGCACCTCCTGCGCTGCGCAGCGTTCCGGTGTGAAGCCAGTGGTGAGCCCACGGTGCCTGTCAGAGCAGGGAGCGTGCCCTGGGGGGCTGCTGGGGTGGGGTCTGTGCTGGCCACCCTGCCCACCAGGCAAAGCTTTCTGCAGACCATGTTCAGGAGCCGTGTGTGTGCAGATGGCTGGCAGAGACACCCAGCAGCAGATGATACTGGAAAGACCGTAGCTCCCAGTGCCCTTTTTGCCTCCTCCCAGCCAACCCTGTGTACCACTGGAGGTGGGAGGGAGAGAGGCAGCCTCGGAAGCACAGGCTGGGAACTAGGTGAGGAAGATGGGTGTATTCGACAGGACGGGATTTGCTGGAGGGTGCAGAAATGCATGAGTTTAAGAAAAGGTGAGGAGGAGGAGCAGGGGCAGAGGAGGCCAACCAGCCTTGCCTCAGTCCCTGCAGGGAGCACGTCCTCTTGCAGACCGTTCCCAAGCCTGGGGGATGAGGAGGCAGTTGGGAACAGTAGCACAGACTGCGTGTGGCATAGAACTTGCTGCTATGAAAGGGCCAGCTATGCGGGTAAGGGGTGAACACCTAGACTCTGTTAGTTTACTGCCTCTGCCAAGGCCAACATTTATATTCCTGTTGGATCATTTATTACTGCTGGGCACTTTTCAAGCTGATCTGAGTTATTTTGATACTTTCTTAAAATCTGTAATTGGTGCCTTTCATGATTAATTTTATCTGTAAAATTTAATGTGAGCATTGGAAAGGATAATTTTATTACTGGCTTCAGTTACCTAATTTAGTCTAGCAAGAGATTCCTGCAAGGTTAATTGAGCGTTTAACTCACAGCTGACTGTGATCCCAGTACTGGGAAAGGGAAGAGAGAGCACCAAGGAGATCCTCGATCCAGAGGCTGGTGAGATTCTTTGGATTAAATGATCTCCAGCTGAAGCACAGAGTCTGAAACCAGCAGCTCATCAGCTGTGGCTCTGCTAGCAGAAGGACCCAGTAACAGCAGCTGGCAGCTACCACCTCCTCGCTGGGAGGAGGGACCCTGCTGTGGTCCTCTGTGGTGTGGAAACGCCTGAGTTCCCACCTCTGGCTTGCCCACCAGCCGGTACCTGCTGGCAGGGTTCAAAGCAAAGAACAGAGGCAGAGCTTATAGGCAACAGACACAGATGGAAATAAAATAGCAGATACTGATCAAAGTGAGGAAGAGAATGTATCAAGGTAAGAAATGCTCTCTTGCCCTAGAAAAAATGAGTTTTGGGGGACGGGATGTTTTCTGTGTGATGGAAGAAAAATGGGATGAAAACCTGGGTAAGGAGAGAAGTCCATACTGAGATGTTATCAGGAGAAGTGAGAGCAGTGGAAAGAGAGGAAGAAGACAAGAGGTGGAGTCTGGGGGAGAGATTTAGATGGGGGAAGCTAGAAAGTAGATTAATTGAAAGTGAAACAAATTCAAAAAAGCTGTAGAAAAAACAACTTTGAAAAAACAAAAGGTGCTTCTGCGAGATCCTGCAAGTCATATTGCACAGAAGTGGGTGAAAAATTGTTAGTGTGCGTGTGTAAAAGGACTGTGTTTGCTGGCTTTTTCTGTTTTATTTGTAATCTAAAGTAGGCACTTCTGTTGAATGAGGTGAGTTTGGGAGTCTGTCTTGCGATGGAGAGAAAGGCATTGAGACAGAGCTATCACCTTGGTTCTTTGTGCTCCTGATGTTCCACTCTGCGTATTCCAGATCCAGGGTGTTACCAAGTCACCTTTAGTGAGGGCTGCTCTGTAGAAAAGTAACACATCTCCTGTAACTTCGGCTGAAAGATCCAACAGGGCTTGGAAAGAGCATAGAAATGAAATGCTTAGAGCCTAGTAACAGAGGTTGATGTTCACAGTACAGTAAGAACTCAGTAATATATATTATTGGTCAAAATTTGTAATGTTAAGTGGGTTTAGAGAAAGACCCATGAATCATTTGTAGTTGGTATCCAGTTTAAAAATCATGAAGAACCTCAGTGGAGCTTCTCCGCTGAGGCTGCGTTCAGACAAAAATGCCAGCTGGCCCATAGGGCATTTTTCATTCTTCATTTAAAATATCACAAAATTTTCTACAGGATTTTGAAATTATTCTTTTGGGAAATAAATTATCTCCACTTTTACATTTCTGTAGATGCAAATAGTCTCTGAGCTTCTTCTTGGGCCGTTACCACTCTACTGCCAGTACCTGAGCTCGTCATCAGAGATGGAGAGCTGCTTATTGAGGGACTTCCTATCTGAAATTTGCTTCCCTCTGTGAAAACATCTTGGCTTACTTATTTTCAGAGCAGCCATTTGTTCTTCCAATGCAAGACTCGTGAGGCAAGGCGAGGTGTGGGAGTTTGCAGCCTATTCAGAGCTACTGGGTTAGGAGGAGAGTGGTTCCTTTGAGCAGCTGTCTGCTTAAAGCATGTGTGGGAGCAAGGAGGGGGAAGACGAAGGGTGTCCACAACAAGGCCTGCGGTAACACTCCCCGACGTCCCTCCTGGGAAGCAGTGTTGGAGCTGTCACATGAGGGGAAACCACCCGTCCTTTCCCACCTGGCCTACGTTACGCAGTCTGTACGCGGGAGAAGGCAGTGCTAGACTGGCAGCACGATGGCAAAGCTGGCATTTTGCAGTCGCTGAACTCACAGTGCATTAGGTACTTGAGCCTTGTGGTTTTAAGATGTGCCTGAGCGGTGGAACGTGAAGCTTGCCTGACAGGCGTTGCTCAAGCTGTCTCTACCCAAATACTGTACTTCAAAGAGGAGCCTTCTTACATACAGTTATTTCCCATAATCTTCTCAGTGCTGCAAGGCAATATATGTCAAGAGATTCTTGTATTAATTTAAATAGAGTTCTTAATAATTAAGACAACCTAGTCAAGTCAAAATAAATTTAATGACTCGTATTTAATACTCTTGTTAGTCCTTACATATCAGGCAGAACTGTTAGAAGAAATTCAACTCAGCATATGTCAGTAGTAAATAATAGAAGCCTGGATTGCACCCTAGTTGGGTCCTAAACTGATTAATACAAGCAACTGGCTGTAAGTCTTCCCTGAAGTCTGATGGTTTTAAGACTCTGCTAATACCAGTGTAGGATGCACAGCAATATCCAGCTTCTAAGGAAGCTGATGCAAAATCAGTACTTGTTAGCATATCTTGACAGTTTGGATACCACTTGTCTTTAGATGTGGTTTGATGATTAGTATTCAGTGCTTCTAGCGTTTTCCCAAAGTGCTAGCTCTGAGGGAGAGCAGACCACACTAGAGCAAGATGTGCTATTTCTAAATGCTGAAAACAAGCACACAGAAGTGCTGAAAATAACATTTATTAAGTGTTTGTTGCACAATGGGGCAATGCAGAACTTTAGGGAGTTCAAAATCCGTGCCCCAGGTAAGCGACCCTGTACATGGTAGAAGGAGGTTTCCCTTGGCAGTGTCTTTTGGCTGTGAGCCTCACAAAACTGCTGGTTTGGTGTTTTGGCTTCATGCTCTGGGAATTCCTATCTTTTGGAAAATTTCTATTAAATGTTTTAAGGTGTTTATGAAATGTGGATATGCAATCATAAGGAAGCATTCTAAGTTCCATTTAAGACTTGGGGTCACCTTGCACTTCTCAGAAATCAGCCACATCATCATGAGGACAGGTGAGGCCAGCTGCCAGCAAGAGCTTTGGAGCTAACGGGCTCCCCAGAGCCACGCTCCCTCGGGCCGTCACCTCTGTGCTGTGCTCTGCCAGCAGTGCAGCTCAGCAAACAGACCTGGGCCTACATATTTCTAGCAGAAGTAGAGCTTTTGCGCGTGTTGTGTGAACGATGCTAAATTTTCAGACCTCGGTTTGGTGCATTTGTGCTGGGCCGTGCCTAGGTCTTGCTCCCTGCTTATATCCCTGCCCGGTGAACACGCAGTCTGCGCACTGCACGCAGAGAAAGAGGGTGAACTCCATCATTAAGCATCACAACCTGTAACATATAAAACACCTGGGATGCAAACTAGCCCTGAAGAAATTAAATTAAGTGTTCGGTCTTAAAGAGTGATTTTGCAGACAGTGACAAATGGCCCAAATCTTGGTTTTGTGTACAAATAATGACTCAGGAGGTCACCTGATCTGGGCTTTGCACCGCTAAAGCCTGTCTGGTGGCCATCGCATGCTTGGGCCAGAGGAACAGCTCCCCCAGATCCACCTTGGGCCTTGACATGAGGGTCTAACTAACGGCGTTGGTCTCCTTATTTCTTTATTTTAAATGATTATTCATCTAGCATGGCTGATTATGTGATTGCTATTGAAATAGTCTAGCTGGATTGCACTGCATTTTTAAAATATTTTGTCTCTTCAGACACCTGATTTAACGGCTCCCCAGTGCTCTGTTTTGAGGGTTTATCTATAAATGGTCTTGACCAATTTACTCCCACTTAATTATTGCTGTAACTGCTTCAGTGGATTAAGAGAATGCACCTAATGTGATATATTTGGATTTTAATAACTCAGTTGATATTTGCTCGTTCAGATTTCCATTTATAAAAAAGAAAACTCCCAGTTGGTTTGAGTAGGACCGCAGCCACACGGACTGACAGCTGGCTGGAAGATTTTGCACAAAGACAGTGCATTAACGTGGGGAAAGCTTCTGGTGGAGAGCTGCCAGAATCAATTGCAGGACTTGATTCAGCTTCATTGCTGATTGGGAAGATGTGTTAAACAGGACATGAATGAAATTTGCAGATGCTACTAAATTGGAAGACATTGGAACACCAATGAAGAGAGAGAAATTTAAAAGGCTTCGATGACCATTAGAAAAGTGAGTGGAATATCTACTGAGAACAGATTTATTCTAGAAAAAGGAAGAGAAAGCTATATTTCTAAAGGAAGAATATCACATCTAACACTAAAAAGGGAGGAGAAAGCTAGGAGGTAGAAGTGCTGTCACTGGATGTCTCACTGCAGATCAAATACTCTGTTTCTGTGTATTTTGGCCATGAAAAAGCCACTGTAATTCTGGGAGCTGTGTGTGAAGAGACCCTTTTCTGAGCAGAGCATTAAATCCTGTTAAACAGTGGCTTGGCCTGTTCCAATGCAAGGAGAACACCAAGGGTAGGCACTTGTTTTGTCCCTCTCTATTTCGCATCTTTGTCAAGTTTCACATCTGTGAAAAGATGACGACACCCAACTTGGTTGCAAATTCTGGGGTTTTGGCTTTGGTGTTTAAGGCAAGGCTGGGTGCAAAGTTTGTGACTCCTAGGCTGTCAAGAAGCAACACTGGTTGAATAGTTTCTTGCAGGGAGTACCATCAGTTATTGATGTTTCCTTCATTAGGAACTTATTTTTTAATAAATACCTCCCTTTTCTGCAGCTCTACAGGAAAGATCATCCCTTACTTCCACAGCTAAAGGGCAAATCAGATTTGATTACTGTTAAGTTCTCTGTGTGGCTATCGGATCTCTGTAACATGGAGCTAAGGCTGCAGAATTGCAGCAGATAGTCTTCTGTAAGCAGTGTCTCCTGCTACCTGTAAGTAGTAAGCGTTGCACTCAAAATGGCCTTGGGGTCTTTTTCCTGAAAACTATAAAGTGCATTTTTCTTATTTCCAATCATTCCTCCTCTATAAAGTGTTTTTTCTTATTGACAATCCTTCCTCCCGCATCCTCAAGATAACAAACTTTCTTCTGATTGACCTCGAGTCAATGTCAGAGCAAGTGGCACTGCTCACTGTCAGTAATAGGTGCCTGATAACTACGCTTATTAAAACATTGATTCATTTTATTAATATGAAGACCAACAGCATTACAAATACGTAACACAGTCACAGCAGGACCTAATAAGAATTTGCATTTGCTGCTAGTAACCATCAAAAATTAAATTTTTTTTCTGTTTCTTGTTTCAAGGTTAATTTTCCCATTGGTTTATAGACTGTGTATAGGCTGTGGTCACTGAATTACCTGCAAATCTATTCTGATCAAAGTGGCAAACAGCGATAAAGTTTACCGCTAATGTGGCCCTATGATCATGTTGTGATGAAATACTTTAAATATGCTACTTTGAAAGTAGAGGCTTCTAATTAGAAAGAAATAGGTGGAGGGGAGGGAGGAGTTAAACTGGATTTTTAAAAATGTGTATAAGCAGCAAGTTAAAAGAAAACCTTTTTTTGAAAAGAATGTGCTATTAGTGAAATTACTAATTGTGAAACTTTCTGTGTGCAAACATAGGTCACTTCACTTAAATTTTTTTCTTTTGGTTTTATCATTCAATCTTCCTTAGTCATTCAGGACATAAAGTCAATCGAGAATTTGTTTTTCTCCTTAGTGGCTTTCAGATATTGCAAGGCAGTGCTCATGCTCTGCAAGCTCACTCAAACATCAGGGGAAAAATGAAACCTTTTATAACAGTTGGATGATAAAATCTAACATGATTTTGATCTCCCTTTGCTTCCTTCACGCACTACACCTGGAGCGTGTTTTTTTCTTTACTGAAGCTTGAGTGATGCAATGACTGCTTGTGTTTTCTTTTCTTTTTAAGAACGGAAAAAGTGTAATGTGTTTTATTTCTGGCTTCATCAAGCTACTTCTTTACTAGAAACATTCCTACATAACTTGAAAACAGTAACGACCCTGAGGCCCGTGCAGTCACCTTGCGGTCTGCATTGTGAAAGAGGAGCTAGAGATGGACGTAACGCCTGTGTAAGTCTGCTGCTGGCTGGTTGCAAACTCATATCTTGGTCAGCATCAGCTATGGTGTGAAGTTTCTATGGGTTGAAAACTGTGTTTTAACACAAGCATCTGATGAGGAATTCTGTGGAAATGCATAACTTCAAACATTTATTTATGTATATCCCATTTCTTATGCTCTATGGTGTACTTAAGGGCAGATAGTGAAACCTCTGTCTGCTTATATATAATGCAAAATATGCAATAGTAACCTGTAAAAATACAGACATGATCAAATCAGGAGCTGGCTGTATGTGGCAGGAGCCGCTGAGTTGTTTTTCTGACAGCAGTGGAGGTGGTATTTGCAGTTTCCTTCACTGGCTGATGGTGATTAAACTTGTAATCAACCACAATGTTCCTGGAAGATTTTAATTACATTTGCTCTTTCTAGGCTGTTTTGATATCAATTGAACTTTTAAAAAACCACAATCGTCTTCCACAGAACTAAAATCAAATTGAAATTCTGCCATGCAATTTTGAGCTGACATTTTTATAATTACAGAGAAGCAGCTACATGGAAATAATGTCCATGCTGAGCGCCGGAGCCCAAGGCTGTCTCCGTGCAGTGCTCTCTGAGCTGGGCAGCGCTCTGCAGAGCCTTGCTGCAGAAATTCCCACAGCCAGAAAGGAGGGGTGGACTGCGGGCAGATGGGACGAAGGACAGAAATGTCTTTAGCAGAGCTGTGGCCGCTGTTTGCAGCCGGGCTGTGGGCATGCCAAGGTTGCTCTGCCTCTGCTACTGCTGTGTTTCTGAAGCACATTAAAAGGTGCTGGTCAGCTCGCATAAAAATAACTGTCAGAAGGATGGAGCAACTTCAGCAGAGAATCTGCATGCACAATAAATGGGGCGAATAGTGAGAGTTTTCCTGTGGAGTTTTCACACTGACCTCTCTCATCAAATCCAGATGCTGAAATTGATGGCATTGTGGTTCTGGTTCTTGTATGTTTTGATTTATATTGAAAGATATTTTGAGAAAAATATTCCTGACTCTGTAATATCCTATCCCTTGGCACTGTTTCTGGAGAAGAATATGAACTGTATGTGCAAAGCACTTCCCCACCATGTACCAGCATGGACTAAACTTTAGAAATAAAAGAAAGTAACCATGCTAGGTTATATATTAATGGGATGTTAGTAGTGGCATAGTGTAGTAACTTGGATGAAATCTCTGTTAATGCTAGCTAAATTCACAAATTGTGTTTATCTGCAAACACAACTAACTTTGATAAGTGTGCTAGCATTAGCTATACAAAAGGGATATGTTTTACTGAAGAATTCTGCTGTCCTGAGAAGACTGAAATGCGGTAATGTCAATGAGGAGAAACACAGCACATTTCCAAGAGTCTTTATCTAAGACTGAGAGGTTATTTGGTTTCCCTTAATATCTCACTCACAAAAGTACATCCCACACTCGAGCCAGTCATACTGTCCAAAGTCTCTAATGTAAATGCATGATATGATTTGGATTGTGCATCTTTGCTGGCTACCGGCATTGTCAGAATTGATGAATTTCCAAGTTTCTTTGCTTAGGCAAAACACTCTCTACCCTTTGCTCTGAGATGTGGTTAGTTAGTTGTAGGAGGGTGTTAGCTGTACCTTGTTGGCTTTGCGGTTTGCTTCTATCTTGTTTTGCAAGCCCTGAAGACCATCTGTTAGCAATGTAGTTATTCAGGGAGAATAAATTTGCTGTAGGTCTGATTGTTTATTTAAGGGATAATCCAGTGTTAGGCGGATGAAAATGCAGCCCTCCTTGTTTTGGAGGTCGATAACATGCTAGAGTTGCACTCCACCAGTGTTAGGCTTAGTTAATCTGAAGCTTCTGCAAGTCTGAAATATTTGTTTTGTGTGAGTGAAGGTCTTCAAATTTGCTTTCAAGGAGTTTTCAGCTGGATTTTAGAACTAAGTCTCTTGGTGAATGTTGGTTTCATGATATGTCAGTTGAATATGCGGGTCTATGCTGCTGCCTTATCACATCTGAGAAGATGTAAGTGCCAGGGCGGTTGACTGGCGTGGTCTTAGTGCGCACGTTTGCATTGCAGCATTACGCCGGCAGCACAAGGGTTTGTCAGCATTCACCACATGCAGTGGCCACCTCCCGTCTTCCTTGTGTGCGTCTTCTGCTGTGCAGCGCATTGCCTACGCATAAAAGGCNCTCAAGTGACAGATCTCAGGGCTGTCCTTATCNCGTTATANTCTGAAGATGCAGAGCACATGTTAAAAATAAACTGATGTNTGAAGTCCTAAGAATACCACCTTAATAGGGGTTTTTATAAAATATTGCCACAGGACTGAACCTGAAGTAGAGCATGATCCACGAGTTGCAGAATGCCAAGGGCCTACAGGCTGGGTGCTTTCAATGGGCACCTTCATTGTATTGACCAAGGCTGCTCCGTTCCCCTCACCTCCACTTCTGATACAGGTGGCTCCCCAAGAAGCTGCCCTGAACTATCAAGCTTTTCGAGACCCATTACTATTTAATAAGCTAAAAAGATTGTTACCTGGCTGAAGCATGATCCCTTAAAGACAAAAGGATAGAAGAGACAACCTGTCTATGCTAACAATTACCTGGGGGTTTTGGGGGAGTAAGATGAATGTTTTTTTACTTTGTGACAGATTATCACAGAGATAAACGTGGTTTTGGTTTCTGTAAACATGGCAGGCTTTGCTGTTGTCATTTATGCAGTGAAGAAAGCAACATCATGTCTGTTATTTACTTGTTCATGGTTTGGGCTTGGTCTCGATAAGTGATATAAGTAGTAACCCAATATAGGTCTACTATATTGAAAGTCAAATTGGGGGAAAAGCAAATGACAACTTTAAAAACATGTGAGCAAAATTGACAGCCCTTGTGCAGTCGTAATCTTGCCCTATGGGATGTGTTGATCCCATCATTCCTAGACTTGAAACAGTCTTTAACTCATAATCAACAAGTCCAGGTATTTTGGATTTAAATCAGTGATGAGCTGTAATACTATAGAAAAGACAAGTTATGTTGGTCTGTTGTACTGGTTTGTTCACTAGCTCATCAGTGGTGGAATAAATGCAGGCTACAGCACTTAACAAGGCTGTAGGAAAATGGTATTAATGGCAAAAAATGAAAGGGAAGTATTAATTGCAGGGACTAATTGTGGTACATCTGAAGTTGCATATTATCTCAAAGTACCTCAAAGTAGTGATGAAGCCGTGATACAACATCTTGTTAAAGTCTTTCCGCCTCCCAAGGGAAAAAATTAGAAAATACTGCAATCAAAATAGCTCTCTGAATTCTTTGGAGTCACTATCATTAAACAGAAAGTGAGAGTGAATATTTGATTGCATATGCAATCAGGAGGGAAAATACAGCTCATTACAGTATTAATGCCGGTCAAGACTATTCACTGGAAAGTGAAATGCCTCTGCCGGGCGATCTTTGGTTAAGGGTCTGGCGTGCCTGGAGGAGGTCGTTCTCAAGACTTTCTGGCAGTCAGGAAAAACAGCACTTACCACACAAGGAGCCTGCGTACACTGAGGAGGGTGAAGCAGGGCACGTTTGGAGACTTATTTGCATGTTCAAAACAGCAGTGGTTTGCATTCATTCTGCTTTCTCGTGATTTCCTGCGTGATCATGTAGGGGGTCTATGCCCTGATCCAGCTTTCCCGGCTGCCCGCGTGCGGGCTCGCCTGGCAGGCAGTGTGCCGTGGATCAGGCTCCGTCCAAATGAGAGCTCCTTCCTCTCTTGCCACAAGTTGGCATTTCCACCTTCTCTGAAGGGAAAAGCAGATATATCCCCTTAACATGTCCCCTAATCTTCTCAGCGGTATTTTTAAGGCCAGAACGTCTTCACCTTGGGAAAAGAAGCCCCAGTCACCTACCCACAAGGAAGAGTTTTACTCGTTTCCTTGCCTGAAGCACGTTCATGTAAATTGTCCTGTGGGCTATGTTTTTGTTGCTGAGTTAACCTGAGCCATTCCTGCTTGTATTAATTACTGCAGAATTAATTTAGCTTATGCGAGAGCTGCTGCACCACCAACTAGTGTTTGAATCATGCAGTGTAAATATATTAGCAGTCGTGTTAACTTGAGCTCCAGTTTGTAATCCCTGGCAGGCTAATGAAACTCGCTGTAAGGCAGCACCACATGGAAATTAAGGGGAGGTTTAGGTGTCCTTTGGAATTGAATTTGGAGGGGTGCCAACAGTGTTTTATTCAGCCTTGTCCTCCAGAGCAATCCTGAGGTGAGGCGTGCAGAAGCCCGGGTGTCTGAGGCTGCGCAGAGCGGAAGGAGCAGTGCTGGAGTGGTGGCTGCAGTCGGGGCAGGAGAGAGTCGGCCATAATGGAAAAAACAATTCCCTGTTTTACTAAGTCAGTGTTGAAAAACAAACAAACAAAAAAGCCTGGTTTGGTGTTTGGAAAGTCTTAATTCCTTTCAGCCCTTTATTGCTAAGACAAAGCTTCTATTCCCATTACTTAGTGCTGTCAAGGTATTGCGTCATGGCAGTCTCTCTAGCACATCCTTCAGACAGTCACTTACTCAAATCAGTTTGCTCCAGATACCCACATCTGACTTGTATAACAAAGACACTAGTTCAAAAAGAATAGAGTTGTGGCATTTTCTTAACACGTAGTAGGTCTAAATTAAGTTACCGTATCTTTTGTGTCTGCACTGAGACTTGAAAAACAGGTTTGTTTATTTTCATCCCATTAGTTCTGCAATTTGTCTATTTTCAAGAGGTACTTGTCAGTAAATCCTTATTCTCTTGGCTTCAGAAGCACCAGCCAAGAGCTTTTGTGCAAGTACTAGATGCACAGAATTGCAATAGATGTACAAAAAAAAAGGTCGTTCAGTACAGAATAGATCCAAACTTCTACCCCAAACTTACACTGTAGTTTTGAGGTTGGTAACCACACATTTAAAAGAATTGCTTGCTGAATTCTCTATTATTTTTTGAACCATGAAGAAAATTCAACCACCCAAAACAGCTTCAGAAAGGTTTGGGTGAGTGGAGACCTCAGATGTAATTCCAAAGGAAGGATAAGAAGATCATAGAATGACGCTGAGCACCATGTAGGAGAAGACTGCAAAGCAAAGCTGAAGGGAGAAAAGGAGATTGCAGGAAAAGTGAAAGAACTTGAAATTTTTCAGGCACAAAAGGAACAAGAGGTCACTGAAAAATTCAGCGGGGCTTCAAGAAGAAATTTACTGACAAAAGCAGCAGCCGTTTCTCAGGGGGTTTTGACGAATTCTCAGCCTCGGTGCTCCCCTGGCAAGGTGGAGGTCAGATGCCAGAAAGACAGAAACCTGCCGCGAGGAGGGGAGGAAATGCAGGAGGAAATCACGCTCACCTCGAGCAGCCAAAACGTAATGAGCCTGTGATGCTTCCCAGTGCTCCAGGAAGACAACTTCTGTGAAGTGATGCTGAATCAATTTCACATGGGCCAAGGACCAAATAATTTCAAAAAAGAAAGATATTCAGTTGTCCTCTCCTGCTTTTTCTTTCATTCTCTGTGTGCGTTCCCTCTCCCCGCCCCAATTCAATATTTAATGTGCTGTTACCATTTGTGGGCAAGTCTGATTGTGAGAGACTAGAGGCAAAGGCTGGCTTTAACCAGCCTGTCGGGTGTTTTGTCTCGCTCATCCTCCCAGCGTGATGCTCTGCAGCTCAGCCCCGTGCTCCTTCTTTCAGCTGCCTTTGGTACAAGTTGAATTCCAATCATATTGCTGCCTGAACTTGGACACGGGCTGCAGCTGAGGCAAAGTAAGCATCAAGAATGCAGACGTGAGGTAGCGTTAGACCTCGGCCGCTAGATTGAGCACAAGATAAAGAGTGGGGGTCAGATACTTGGGTGCTGATTAGTAAAGGAGGAAAGATTTGGTATTGGTGCACGTGAAATATGAAGGTATTGATTCACGAGTAGAATTTATCTAAAATTTTTTCAAGTTTGCTACTTGTAATGGTTTTTTTGCTTATGAAGTTTGCTTTCTAGAGCTGGACCCCTGCCTTTCCCAGCTTCTGAGTTGTGGTCAGCATCTTGGAGGGACAGGGAATGTAAGCTCTTAGTCGAAAACAGCTTTTCTCAGCAATAATTAGTCTCTACCCTTAATGCCCATGAATTTCTCTAACTTCATCCAATGGAGAGATTTTCTGCTCATCACCAAAGCAGTGAGCACTTTTTCAGCTTTATCTGTGACATGGTACAGCACATTTAATATACGACATCCCTTTTTAAATGTTATTAATGTTGGACTGGGTGTACCGATGGAACAATTTCTAATGCTTGTGCTGCTGCTGATCTCCCTTGCTTCTGTCTGGACCAGTCATTTTCACGTGTGAATACTTATGTTGTGCTAATCCATGCCTTAGTAATATATTTAGTATCAATTAGCATAAGCAAGGTTGTTGAATACCATAATTTAAATGCTAGGCACAGCTATTTTGACTGTGACAGGAAGGTATGAAAAAAAATTTTAACAAACACTTATAATCAAGAAACAAAGGAGGAATTGCTTTTGAATGGCGCTGTAACAACCAGAACACACGTCGCAATGTTTTAGATTTATGGTGCATCACTTCTCTAACCAGCACGAATTTGCAGCCAGAAAGGTTTGCGTATTTGCCAGCTTGAAAAGAAATGAAATTATGAGGAATGCTTTTCATTACCTTTTTTTCTTTTCCTACTGCTGTAAAATGTATCATATTGTAGCTGTATAACCTCTATCAAATTGAGCTGATATGCAAAGTCGAGATGAGTGGAAAAGCCCCTTTGGACTCGGCTTCAGCTTAGCCCTGACACGAGCGCTGCTTCCACAGCAGCTCAGTGCTGAAAGAACGGTGATTGGGACCTGTACATCTTCCAGATCCTGGGCTGGTTAGGTGAGACTTTTAATTCAACTTAAAGTTGCAGACAGATTCTTCAGGTGTTTTGGACTGAGAATCAGCTTCACGTATATAGATGGTGCAGCACTGTGGATATGTAAACACGTAAGCAGATCTGTATATTCACTGCCTAGTGCTGTGAGCATCCGTGCAAGAGCTCTGTTTACGAGGGTAAGCCTGCCCCTGTGCGTATACATGTATTTTTCTATATCCAGTTTCTAGAACAATGGCTATATGCGTGGTTAGGTATATCTTAAGTATTTGGCAAAGTATAATTTAAGACTCAGATCCCAAATTGAAATTTTATATTCATGTAAATGACAGCAAGGAGAAAAATAGCTAGGAGACTTCAGAGATTTTTTTTTTGTTACCCACAAATGTATATTTAAAGTGAATATTGAAGATTTATGCCAAAAAAAATACAGAATATGCTCAACTTTTGTGTAACACTTGCTCAAATTTCAGCACTTTATAAAATTGTCATTGTGACTTTCCCCAAAATTTATTCTGGTAGAACTGGACCAATCCTGGTGCAACAGGGATCCCTTTTTTCCCTTTGTTTCTTTTTTTTTTCATTCCCGTGTTATTGGAAATAATTCCAAGTTATTACCTGACACTGTTTTGTTTAGTTTGCCTGCCCCATATTAGATGGGTGGGAAAGGTCAGTGTAACCCAGTAGGTGTTTTATTGTAAGTGGTTAGGTGAGTCTCGGATTTATGTTCCTGGAGTGCTCTGATATTCACAGCAGGAACGAAGAATGACTTTATTTGAGTATTTTTTACTGCTTGTATCTTACAGTAATGAAGCTGGTGACACCACTAAGATTAGAAGCAGTGGACCTTTATTCCCGTTTTTTTCTGTTTCTGAATTTGGAATCTTTCTTATCTTTCCATGTGGAAGGGCAGGAAAATATTAGATTTTCTTGTCTAGATGCATTAAGGAGATAAGTTAATATGTATTTCAGTTTTTTAAATGGTGCTGTAGTCTAAATGTCAGAACCAGCCTGCATGTCTTAGATTTCTGCTGGCTGGTTTATGCCAGGGCTTTTTCCACTAGATTAATGAAATCTTGACGACTAACTTCATAGCTCACAAAAGAGGATTGCTAAAGATTTATTTCTTATAAGTTTGCTATTAATGTTTTTGCTGTCATTCCTTTGGCAAGAATTAAATCTTAACCAAGGAATAAGTCTTCTGTAGAAGCCAAATGGAGGGGACCTGGAAAGAAAACAAAGGGCTGACTGGAATTTACTGATATGCGTCTGATGAGTAGTTGTTCATCAGCTTCGTGAGAAGATTGCCAATGCTGTAGTTGTCTGGCTAGTTAATGTACACTGTGTGTTACGGAGGTCTGTGTAGCTTTTCTGCCACTCTGCAGAGATGCAAAAATTCCCACTCTGTATGGATCAGCAGCAGGGTTTTATTGAGGGGGGGATTTATGGGAGCATTAATCTCTCGCTCCTTGTCCAGCACAGGAGTAGAACACGGGCTTTCTTGCAAGAGCACCAAAGAGGTCAGACAACAGCTGGCTACTAAGGTGTTTGCTGCGGTAGGTACCTGGTTTGCCCAGGGATTAGTGCCTACTCTTAGTGCATGTGCAGTCTATCTGTGTGTGTTGAAATGAGTCTCCTGTAACCAATAACAGAGTTTTGTATAGTACTTGCACTAATCTAGTGTGGGTCAACTTCTTAGACTACTGGAAGGTGTGCTCTGGATGGTGATGGCGGGGGGGAGGCAAAAATAGCAGTACAGTTTTCTGCATGTGTGGATAGCACCCGATGGACAAGACAGCAACTCAGTTTGCTTTGGGCATTTTATTCTGCAAACAGCAAGTTCTTCTTTTGTCCGTATATATCTGTTTGGGGGTGTCCATGAGGAGTGGAAACGTAGGACTGACTCCTGCGTGTCTGTGAAATCGGCATGGCTTCCTGACCTGGCCTGGTGCGCTGCTCCTTTCTCCAGCTGGCTACGAGAAATTCCGCTCCAGCAGCCTGGCTTGCTCAACTCACACCTTAAAAGCGATATGTTCCAAAAAGTGTTGATACTTAATTCTGAAGATAGCCTCAATTGAGCAAATGAAAAATAACATAGATACTCTGACCTGAATATCTGCATTTGAGTTTTGGGTCCATTTGCCGTAGTCAGGGTTGTTGCACACAGCAGCGTGCTGCCAGAAAGGGAAGCAGTGCCGCAGTTTGTCTCGGATCTGTCTCCACCCTACCACTGGCACATCTTGAAATGGGATATTTTTAATTAGTTAATAACTCCAGAGAGCATCTATATTGGTGTATTGGACAGAATTTGAAAGTAACTATCAGCAGTGATGTGATTTGGGGAGCATTTCAGCATCAAGATGAATGTTATTATGTAATTGTAACAATAATAATTCAGTCTACCAGCCAGCACTATAGGAGTGGCATATATCCCTTTTATTGGAAGCATTCCTCATCTACTGCGACCTTAATGTGAATTCTCTCACATAAATGGAGTTAAGATGGAGTTATAGATGGAAACACTCACTGGTACTGTGAGAGAAACACATTACAGGGACTCTCCAGTTATTCCCCAAAACAGGTGATTCTCTGCAAAATGCAGAGACCTTCAAATTTGTCAGGTTTTTTGAGTGTCTTAACAGTGTATTTTTGACATCACACCTTTGTAGTTCTACATAGTTCTGCTGTGTATTAATGCAACTGAATCTAGATGAAAATTAGGTGCCTAACAAAGAGAATTTCCAAACTCTTTTTCCAGAAAGACTGCTGTTTTTCTTTGGTCAGCAGAAGGTAGGGTTTGGCTCCCATTAGGATTTCAGGGTTTCATCAATCCTGAAAACATTTATTGAAAATGTCAGTGATTTTAACTTGTATATGTAAGTATGGAGTATGATCTTTCTGGTGCAATTTAGTCTTAGTTTTAATTTGGTGAATGACTTCAGCATATTTACTGCTGGCAGTAATCACTGCACATGTCGTCGACCTTGAGGTTTCCATAGGGATGCTGTGATTCCCCGTGATTGCTTGCATGGATACTGGTAAACCCTGCCCTGCTCACTTCTGACATTTGTTCCTAAGCTTGCTTTTGTCCGGGATTGCTGCAGCTATAGCAGGGTATTGGACATAACCTGGTTTTAGTTGGGTATTCAGGGCAGGTGCCACACCTTAATTTCAAAGCCTGCTGAGTCCAGTCCACAGCGAAGAGTCTGCTCCATCTTGCACGAAAGCGATGTAGTTCAGTACACATTAACAACGAATCAGAATACTCCCAGGCAATGTGCTCGAGTGATGCTAATGTACTGCGGGGCACCTCTGTGTCAAAACCCACCTCTTAATTTACTGCAGGCAGGTTGTGCAGGCGGAGCGTCAGGAGATGTGCATTTGCAGGATGGAAAACTCAGAGAGAATGTTTGGTGTGCAGGGTATTCTGTGTTTGGGAGCCAAGCTAATCTCCATTCTAATGTATTGTTTTATGCAGCTTCAAACAGCAAACATTTTAGTGGAATAATCCTGTTGGGTTTCCTCCAGCAGGAAAACTGACAACATAGAACATAAACATAAAATTACGAATGGTCATTGAGAAAGTCGTGTTTATTTTGAAAGTTATTAAGTGATGCAAAGAATGTTATATGTCATTTCAGTTAAAACATGATGCCGTTAATGATTAGAAAACTAAAAATTCTGACTTTTCAGGAGCACCTTCTAGCAGGACCTGACCAGGTGAGCATCTCTGCCTGGATGCGTTCCTAGCACACTCTGAATAAAACAGTACCAATATGCAAATAGAATATCGTCTTATTTAGCATATTTTTCGCCTGATGTGATTTAACTTGACACAAGCTGAACACCAACGGGTGTCTAATGGCTGCTCTTGTTCTCTTTTACAAGATGCTATGGTGAGAAGTGAAATGTGAAACAAAAATAGCTAGTTAACTATCCATGGTTAGTTACCCGGCGGTATGTGCATCTGTTCAATGACCTGAATTCTATGTGGTTAGTTTGGCACATGTCTTTGAAGTGCATTAAAGCTAAAGGAAAGGAGAGATCCAGGATGATCTGAGTGTCTTCTCTACACTCTTCTGTTCCCTAAAGCAAACTCACTGACTGTAGAATCGTTTGGAGTCGATTTATCAGTCATTCATGGGAATACTGAATAATTAAAAATTGCTTTTTCTTTCTCAGTGACGCCTCTTTGACCGTTATCACAAGACAGAAATGAAACTGGCTGTTAACATGGATTGACATTTATTGTTCACATTCTTTATATAGTTTTGACATATCTGCTTTAATGCCTCTGGGAACCAACCACCACTGAATTCCTGTCTGTCGCCGAGTTTGTAAGTTCAAACAGCACCGAGCTGATGCTGGGTGTGTGAGCGAGGGAGCAAGCACATGCCATGCTCCGGCACTGCCTGTCCCAGCTGTGCGGAGAGATGTCCCTGTCATCACGCGTGTGGCCAGGGCACGTTTCCCTGGGATCTCTTTCTGTGTTTGGTTGCAATGTGTATCCCTCCGAGCCTCTTTATTTGGCTGTATGCTTCCTCTGTAAAGTTCATAGAGACCGTGGATGTGATAGAAATGCTCCTGTATTAAGACAAGAAGGTGGTTTACTGAGCTTTGGGTTTGTGCGCGTCCCTGGTACTTGGTGTTGGCTGCTTGATGTTCCCTGCAGTGAGTTTAGCAGACAAGTGCCTATTCTGTGAATATTGCCATCTCTGCTGTCAGTGCCATCGCAGGGACCGGGACTAGATGCCTACCTGGCAGCCAGTTTATCGTACTCCCTTTACACAGGCCAGTCACTACTGGGCTTTGTGGGATACAGTGTGATGCAGCATCTCTGCCCTGACCTCTCTTCCTGCAAAGAGAAAAGGTTTTGGGAATCATCTGTTACCACCAGCTGCCAAAACTCCCTTAAGAAGCCCTCCTCTCATTCCGTATGAGAGATGCCTTAACACATTACAATCACATCCATGTACTACTTTTCAAATGACGGTAACTCCTTTTGGTGAGGGTGGTGTCTCCGCCTTCTCTTTGGCCTGATGGTGCTAAATAATATTCCTCAGGGTTTTCTGCTTCAAACCATCTTAAAGTGTCTCAAGTCTGGATTTTATAATTTTGGAAGGCAAGACTTCACTTGGCACAACGTTCAAGTAGATTTCATGGGGTAATAGATGGTTTTCATTACTGAAATGTGAGCATTTCATCCTCAGGCACTACTGTAATGGCATCCTGAGAACAAAAGGTTGCCGTCCTTGATTCCTCCACGCGCAGCCACCTCCCAGGCATCCTTGGCTGTGCCAGATGCCCCTCCTCTGAGCACTTGGGCTCTGCAGCCTGGTTTCAGGACTGACCCTCATCCTTCTTCGCCTCCCAGATGGATGCTGTTATGAAATTCTTCCAGTTTTTCTGTTTCCCTATAGCTAAATGCCACATTTTACTGACAGTTTCCTTGCTGAAGTCTCATGTTTTGGGAAGCAGCACAGCCATTTGCTATTCCTGCTTGCTGGCCTCTGCTCAGCACCATCCCTTCACCAGATGGGTTCACATCACTGTTGTTCACCACCTCCCTTTTTATTTTGGCACGTCAATGCCATCAGTCTTTTCTCACCATCTCCTGGCTCTCTTGCCTCCTGCCTAGCTGAAGTTTCTTGTCGTCACCTTTACCAGATTCAGCACAGTGCCCTGCTGCCCGTCTGCTGGCATTCGCAACCTCTCACTGGCAGCGTGTGCCAGGACCAGTCTGCTTGGTGCTCCCACAGCATCCCTCCTCTTCTGCCACCAGGCATTTTTCCACATCACTCTTCGGACAAGTGCTTTGCTCAGGTTTCACCTGTCTGCTGTTCTTTCAAGTTTTAATCTGGAAACAGTCTCCCCCTGTTTACAGAAGAAACAGTCCAACCAAAGATATTAACCAGTATCTACCTCATGTTTTGCTGAAGTTGTCACTAGAAATGTGAAGTATTCCTTTCCTGAGCTCTCAGTTATCCATTTTTGAGTGTGACATCCCTAGGGCAAATATTAGGTCTGTTCTGTGGTGTTCTGCCCAGTTTTATTACTATGACAAAGAAGAACTAGCAGACAATAATGTAGTTTTATTTTCAGCTCTCACTGTGCTGCCTCATATAGGCTGAACAATACCTTGTTCTTTTTTCTTTTTATTTCTTTTAAGTACACAAACGTGTATGTCCGTGCATACCTATGTGCAGCTGCAGCGGTGATCTGTTTTGGTATTTGCAATAAGAAAGGCCAGAGCAGGGACATCTGATCTCAATTTCAGGAGAATGATGCTTGACTGCTTGCTCTGAACAGATGGATGCAAACAGCCAGCTCCATTCTCCGCTCTCCTTCTTGGGATGTTAAAGAGGAGGAGCACGCCTTATTGCTCAGACCTCAGTGCCTGGCGTTTTGTTCCCCGTTTGGTGCATTAAGCGACCATTACATTTATTTTGTTTGGTTTTGCGTAGCTGTGTGTGCTATAGACTGGAAAGCAAGTGGCTTTCCAACGCTTTAATATTGTCACTGCCTTATTTACATGAAAATCTAGATGATCCTAAAGCTTTAAGCCTCATCTATTCCATCTGATTTCTCAGCATTATTATTCACTGGCTTTCATGTCGTGAAAAATATATTTCCATCAAAACCAAAGGGAGGACCTCTAGCTTTTAAGATCTGGTGAAGCTAGCTAGCATGACAATATGATTTGGGCCTGTAAAGGTGCAGTAATTAATTTTTTAATAGCTCCTTTTCTGCTACCTTGTCCTTACAGAGAGCAAAAGATGTCTTTGAAAACATCCCCATTTATTATAATGGCTCATGAGTGGAGAAAAGGAGGAAGAAATTAGGCTATTGTGTGTCGTTGCTGTTTTGGAAGAAACATTTCAAAAAAGAGGTGGTGGAAAAAAAATACATATGTGGGGAATTCTGAGTTTGTGAAAATCTAGAGTAGGAAGATCTGATACATCCCTACATTGATGACAAGTATGTGATGGCCCACAAAGATCCTCAAACACTTTTGACAGGTACAGAACAGCAAAAACTTCCTAATCTTAGTCTCTCTGTGATCAAGCTGGTTTCCAGTGCAGGGCGGATTGTCCAACGCTGCTTCGATTTATCCCTGTAGGTCTTCGCAGTGTCTCTGTGTGCGTGTGTTCAGTAGGTGGACTTTTCTTAGCTGTCTGCTCTCCTGCTTTGAACTGGGACAATTTCAGAAAGTCAGCAATATAGATTTGTAGTAAACAAACACACCTTAAATGTATCAGTTAGTGTAACTGAAACCTTAGCAGGTTAATCAAAGAATTATTTTTAATAATAGCAGAGAAATAAAGAAAGGAAAACGATGACTGCTCTGGTAAAGAGAAATGGTGCATTCGCCTTTCTCTTGCTCCTTGGAGTGCTGGAGGTTCAGTCTTGGGGGGGGGGGGAAGGTCTGCACTATGGAGGCTTGTCAGCATCCCAAGCTCTATGCACATGGCCGTGATGGTGATTTCTTCGTCTTCTCTTCAGGGTCCAGCTGGAGCTATTTTTATTCATTTCCTACCGTGCTCTTGCACTTTGGTCTTCCTTAAGTAGGTCTGTGACTGTGTGGAGTGCTGCTGCCTGGAGCCTCAGCACGGAGATGACCTGAAGGATGAGTCCTTCAGCGGTGCTGGGGACCCTCTGGAGTGCTCCAGCATAGTGGGCTAGGTGTGCTCTCTCTAACTCCTCACCCAAGCAAGCAGTGACTCCGGCAATCGGGCAGGTTGCAGCCCATAAAAGCTCCTGCCAGGTCTTCTGCACAGGCTTGGGCTTAGGGTCAGGCAAAGCGCTTGGCAGAGGGTGTTCTGGCACAGACAGCTGAGGACAGCAACTGGTTAAAAATTTGCTAAGCAACAGAAACTCTTCTTTCATTCTCTTAGAAAAGGAACATTTTCCTTCTTGCTTTTGTCGTCCCCCCTCTCAGATAGCCAAGTCTCAGTGTCTCATGAACTCCTTTAAAAATCAGAGAGGTGGAAGAGAGGGAAAGAGCCTGTGGGCAGCTCTCCTGCTGCATGGGCAGCTTCTGCAAGGGGGCTGCCATATCAGTGCCTGTGCCATCAGTGCAAAACTCCTGTCTCCTGCTACCCCCAGCTGCCGTCCATCGTAGAGGAATCCATGCTGAGAGTATCACAGGAGCAACCACATTTGTGCTGCTGGGGGGACCCAGCTTGATGCCATGGCTGGAGGTGGTTTTGTGCCAGAGCACCAAGTGGTAACTGGGGTGGTGGGTTCCAATTTTGAACATCTAACCAACCTACAAGTGAGAGGACACAGCTGCAAGCAGGAGCCCTGGCATTTCCATGTCGGTGCTCATGTGGCATCATCCCAGCTCCCAGTCTGCTACTTGTACGCTCTCAGTTGCTTGTCAGAAGGCCTCAGTTTACATTCGGCGTCAAGAAAACCAGTAGCTGCTCAAGCGACCAGAAAGTCCCCTTTGCTTGAAAGTCAAGCACTCCTTGTTGGATAAATGTAAAATGCTTCCCTGAAACAAGTGTTAGTTAATGGAAAAGGAAAAATGAAATTCCCTTAATCTTAAGCACATAGAAAGAAACTCTGGCCAATGCTGCCTAGGTCTCATTCCTAAAATACCCAGAAAGGAACAGGAATCAGTCAATTCCAGCTCTGTTTAGCCTTTTTAAAGCAGAACCTACCTGGAACCACTTGAAGCTGATAGAAACAGAGCGAATGAAAAGGGCTTCATATAAACAGGCCGTTTCCAGGTTTCATTTGTGTTCCTACTATGCAAATGCTCATTGCTGTTTTTTGGGAGACAAAAATCATACATCAGAATGAATTTCACCAATGCCCTAAGCTTTAAAATCGGAGTATGTTTGAGGTGTTCCCTTCCTAGCCCTACAGATCGACCTTACCAGCTTTGCCTGGTAGGAGAAGATAGCTGATCAGCCAGAGATTATGTCCCTAGATACTGTACTTAGAGAGGGTGTTTTCTCCTGGCAACAGTCCACATTTCTGCACGATGAAAAAATCAACCTCCCCCTCTACTTTCCTGTATATACCCACAAAAATACCAGAAACGCGTAGTTCAGGATAGATATAATGCAAGTGTGGTCTGGCTCCATTTCATACCAGTTGTTGTCTTTAGCGGGAAGAGGACCTGATCCTGCGTCAGGGAGCAGAGCTGTACCAGTTCTTGTGACCTTGCTCTGAGGAGATTTCCGTCCCGTACCAATATCAGCTAGCTGATGCTATGGCTCCCTAATTGGAGATGCTGTATTTGCATTCATTAAAAATAATGAACTACTTATTCTGGCCAAACCTTCTGGCTACATCCAACAGTTAAGCACCTACATCACTTCCAGTGTCTGTGTATTTTGCTCTGACGTTTCAAAGACTCGCAGATGCTTCTTAAAAGCAATAGCATAGAGGTAAGAGGTGGAAAGAAATCAGGAAGAGGGTCAGTGAATAGCATTAGGTCGTGGTTTTGTTAGTAGGCAGAATTTATTACGATATGGTATACAGTAGTGGTAAAAGGATGGAATGGGGTTTAATCACTGATGGTGACCCGTGGGGACACATCTGCCCTGCTGATGTAGCTCAGGAGATCAGCACCCAGCATCGAGTGCTTGGCTGAGTAGGTACGCAGGCTTCTGCTGGGGCAGAGGCATACCCCGATGGGTGCTTTTTGTGTGTTCCTGTCTCTGTGCGTGCCTAGCACAGGCCTGCCCATCGCCTGCGGGAAGCATTTGGACCTGTTCCCACAGGGGCTGTCTCCTCCTGAGCAGTGACTGCTGGGGTTGTCACCCTAGTCACCTGCTGGGTGAACACCTTGTGGGGGAGTGGATGGGTCTAGGCATGGCGCAGGCACCGGGAAGCGGGACCTGCCTTCAGCTGTGCAAACAAGTGCTTGAGAACTGTGTGTAAAACTGTGAGAGCCCCGCGACGTGCAGCTGGGGTTGCTCACGGCGCTGGGAAGCGTGCAGTGGCTGGGCTCTGGAGCACTGTGGATTGGTACTGGGAGCTGCAGTCAGGTTGGGCACAGTACAGAATCTCCTTTCCCCGAGGTACTTCCAATTGTCTGATAGCAGCTCTTAGCCAGGATGCTGGCTTGGTACCCACACAGCTAGAACTGTGCCTTTCACCATCACGGTCAGAGCTCAGTCTTCATCTTGCCTGTGAAGGAAATATTCTGAGAAATATCCAGCTCCTTGGATAGAGGGTGGCCATCAGCACTTCTTACGTCTCGAGTACTATCTTTGGATGATAAATGTGGATGGTCATCTTTGGAGAAAGCAAATGCCTGCCTGCTGTGGCGAATACCCTAATTCATTAGTGTTTATGATGCTTCTGTTCCTCTGAGGCCTTGATTTTTGGCTGTGAGCTAAAGAGGCTGCTTTTGAACTGGTGATCTGGGATTCTGTTCTTGTCTGCCCAGGCCACTGACATGGTCCCTCTTCTCATCCTCGTTCTTGTATATTTGAGTCATACAAACAAAAATACATGTAACCATTTATCCCCATGATTTCATAGGGATCTGTCAATACTGGTTTCTAGCCAAGACAAATCGTTCTTTCTTTCAAGTCTCAAAGAAAACCGAATATTCACATTTGACCTCCGCCTTCACACACCATGCTGTTTCAAGTAAACAACAGCACAACATCAGTAGTGCAATTTTATCTTCCTAAATTACTTTTTTCTAGGTATCTCACCATATGGGCAGCCTAATCTGTTACTCCCAGGCCAAGCTCTTTCTGCGTGGCTGGGATCCAGCTGATGTCAGGAGGAATCCTGAAGCCAGCTACTTTCTAGGTCCTTTTTGCTGTGGTGTCTCTTCATAATGCATGTAGTTCTTTGTAACCATTCGCTTTGGACCTCTTGGGTGGACAACAATGTTTTTCCCAATGCATGAGTCAACCAACACGTAGTTTGCAAGTGGATGATGTGATAGGAGACTACTTCTACCGACAACTTTCCCTAGACAGAGGAGGTTTCCATTTGTCTTTGATATCCTGGAGACATCATGCCTGGGAGCAGATGATGGAGCACAGCATGCCAGCAGAAGCTGCCACTTTTGGTGATAGGCTGCTTTTACTTATCTTGATGCCAATAGATGTGTCCAGAGATGCCACTGAGACCTCCTGCCACGGGGTCAGCAGGACCACCTCGGCCCTCACCCACCAGCGAAGGCTTGATCCAGGGGTGATCACTCTGTGGTAGGAGGGCAGCTCGTGCCCTGGGGCCTGCAGGGGTCTGTCATGGCACCCATGTCCAGCAAGAGCAGTGATGTATCGCCAAAGTGGCAAAGGGGATGCAAACCTGGCCTACCGAACAGGAGCCCCACCATCTCTCTTTGCTCCCTGTTCGCATGAGAAATTGCATATTCTGGAATGTCTTCATCTGCTGGTTTCTCATCTTGGCAACCACGGCGTGAAGCAGCCGCTGCTACTTGAGGGGCATCTGCTGTGGCCTCTGGTCACCCTGCAGCCTTTGTTGTGCGCACAAATACCAAAAGCAGTGATTTTCCACACGTGCGCTCTAGCCTAATATTTTAATGTGTAAACACAAATTAAATATTTATAAAAAAATATAAATATTTAAGTATAAAAGAGCTTAAGAGTCTCATACAGCTCTTCAGTGCCTTGTAGGGATCCCCTTAGTTTGAGAGAACTCCCTTCTGGATCCGGGCAGCCAGAGAATCCTGTGAGCCCAGGGGCTGTGGGAGCACAGCCGTGGCCAGCCTCGGGGAGGAATTTGGGGGGGCCAGGCAGTGTTGGCCAAGCCAGGACAGGGTCCCCCCACGATGACCCTGGCAGGGCTGTGTGCCCCAAGCCTCAGGCGCTTTGCACCTTCCTGCAAACTGGTATGTTGCAGTTCAGGACTTTGGTATCTAAGCCAGACCTGACCTCAGACGTTCCTCAGAGAAAGTTCAAGTGATTTGAGTTGTAGAACAAGAAAAAAAAAACAAAACCCACCCATATTATTTTATGTAATGCCTTTTGCAACTAGCAACTGACTGAAAGCTCTTGGCTGGTGTACACTAGGGATGCAAATACACCTGTGCATGCGAAGATCAGCATTGCTGGCAGCGTGTGAGCAGGAGGTAACGCGGGCCCTTACCTCCAGGGACACCGATGCCGTGCAGCTTCTGATCCTGGGGGCCCTGGGATCTGCGTCTGGTGAAGTCTGTACTCCAAAGTGAGAGGAAAGCTGGGGAAACCTGTTGAGACAAGGTGCTGTGGTCTTTGGTGTAGGAATGAATTTCTTCAGACAAATAGAGTATTTGCACAGATGCTGCTTTAATCTCAGTCACTGTGTGCAAATAGCAAATTAATTCTGGTTCTGATGGCTGCCTCGGTGTATTTAACTCTTTCTGTACCTGAGCACTCGCTATCCTACCTTTTGAGAAAACTTCACAAGCTGTGTAGATGTTTTTTTGAAATATAAAGGAACTGAACAAAATTCTGGGAATTGTCCTACCTCCTCTGAGCCACCTGACATTTGCAGAATTTTGTTTGGAGAGTTTGCTGTATTAATATCCTTAAAAAGGATGTGTCCATACATACTTTGCAGAAGAAGAAGTTATTAACAACTGTCTTGCACGTGCTCCTGGTGCATGAGAAAGGATGCGCAGGAAAAGGATTCTAGTGAAATTTTCCATTTTCCCCCACTGCACTTACGCATTTTCCCCTGACTTCTCTGCTCAAGAAGCCTGTTAGAGATTGCTGCTTCCTACCTTTCTGTCAGACTCTTAATTAGTAGGAGCACGCAGTCCGCGCAGCTGGGGCTTTGGTGCCTCGCTCACTATCGTTTCCCACTCAGAAGATTTCCATTCATTCCGAATTGGTACCCGTCCAAAGCCCTGGCCTCCCCAGGAGACCCTCAGCGTGCCTACAGGACTCCAGTTTAGTATTCACTGGGAGAGATGCCCTGATGCTCCCTCGCCAGACCTACAGGCTGCTGGTTGGAGCCAGAAGGGAACGGGAGGAAGAATTAGCCTGTGTGTTTATGTGGCTGTGCTCCAGTAAATATTTTGATGCATCTGCTGCCAGCTCTGGTCTGAGGGAATCTACCTAGCATTTAAATTTTGATGGGGAGCTGTTTTGAATAATAACAGTGCAGCCGGCTGTGAGTCAGTGCATGTGTGTTGACTTAAAAAAAAAAAAAAAAAAAAAAAA
>Ga0065711_1027807_pt1 | contig 45824 bp, 23 predicted proteins | sample Hoacrofraction12_FD_59098 | JGI IMG/M metagenome (GOLD analysis project Ga0065711, IMG submission 59098) | Hoatzin crop microbial communities from Cojedes, Venezuela - Epithelial fraction 12 v2 (version 2) | ecosystem: Host-associated > Birds > Digestive system > Esophagus > Crop | place... | reverse complement strand
AAAAACAACTCTGTTTGAAGCTAAAAAAAAAAAAAAAGCTGAATATTCACCACAACTTGCAGGCCCTAAGATACTATTGACCGTATGTCAGTTTTATCTGTTTATAGACAGTGAGGGCTGGAGTACAATTTTCCTGAGACATGAGGGAAGTGGGGGTGGAGGAAGAGGAAGAAAGAAGAGCAGAGGGAGCAGAGGGGCACTTGCAGTCAGTGAAATCTTAAAAAGCATTCGGGAACTGTGCATTACACTGACTGCTTCTGGAGCTTCTCCCAAGACCTTACAAAAATCTCTGAAAAACAACACATTTCATGTCTTCAGGGTGGGTGCACAGACAATAGCCTATTTTTACCTCAGATATTTATTTCTATTAATAAAGTCCTGGCAATATACTATGTCTTTAATAGACATTGCACACATGATTTTCATACTCATTTATAACTAGCTACTGCTGATATATGTAACTGAAAGGGTCTTGTATTATAATGCTGAGATATTTGTCCTGTCTCAGCAATAGTAAAACACTTAGAAGTACCCCTGAACACACAGTCTATGCACACTTGAGTTTGTGAGTATCTGTGTATGTGTGTATATATATATATATGTAAAAAATATATATAATATGTGTGTGTGTGTATATATATACATATAAAAAAGTTTTACAGAGTATTAAATGGCCAGACAGAGTTTAGGGTCTGCCAGAGTAAGTGATGATAGACAATTTCTCTATGCTTATAGCACCACAAGGAAGCAATTCCAAAGCAATCACACAGAATCACAGAATCACAGAATGGTAGGGGTTAGAAGGGACCTCTGTAGGTCACCTAGTTCAACCCTCCTGCCGAAGCAGGGTCACCTACAGCAGGCTGCACAGGACTCGTCCAGGCGGGTCTTGAATATCTCCAGAGAAGGAGACTCCACCACCTCCCTGGGCAGCCTCTTCCAGGGCTCCGTCACCCTCAGAGGGAAGAAGTTCTTCCTCATGTTCAGACAGAAATCACTTTGCCCACTCGCTTTTTTTGCTGTAGGACAATATAAGTCACAAACAGGTTTATAGCACAGGTTGAAAAGGTTTGCCTTTTGTCCTTTGAACCCAACAGGATGCTTGCACCCACTAGCTATGGTACTACAGCAAATAAAGTGACACTTAAAAGCGTTGAAAAAATGCAAGTATGACCCTAAAGAAATAAGATTTCAAATGAATCACCTTTTGAAACTTTGCTTACTGTTTGTTTTTTTTGAACTCCCTGCTTTGTAGCTTTTGCACAAATATTTCTTCTACAATGATGCTGAGAAGATTTTTTTCTGTTCTTGAAAATGAAATGCAAAATGTACTGTGTTGGAGTACGGATAAAGACTGAGAGCTAGGACAAGAAGAGGAGAACAGAAGTAAAAGGGGACAAGAAACAAGATATAAGGAGAGGAGAAAAAGCTGAAATAGGCTGGGAATGAAAGATAAAAGAGAAAAAATGTTTTTGGGAGTGCAGAACAGCGTAGCGAAGTTAGGCAAACAACATTTACCTGAACCTGGAAATATTCTTCAGGGATCTACATCTTTATACAGTTGCTGAGCAGCAGTGTGAACTATCAAGCCAAATGTACTTGTCTACATACCACCACCTCCTTGTCTAGTCTTTCTCTGGCAACAGAAGCATCAGCACACTAGCATGCTACCATGCTACATCTCGGCTCAAGAGATCATTTAGATTTATTTTAATGATTTTTTAATTTTTCCCTCCAATAGAAAAATTTTATCTTGTTTATAATATCACCATTTATTTGCAAGAATGAATTTAAATGGCATGAATTTTAGAATGTATCAAAAATGGTCACATTCAGAAAGAAAATGAATAAAATCAAGGTGTTTTTTTGCAAAATCACTACTGTTGATAAATTTACATTAATTCACTGTTAAAAATGATTGAGCATTTCTGGGTTGATGCAAAAATAAAACATCTAAAAATATTTTAATTTATGCCATTTCAATTATTTTTTGGAAGTTAGGGATTTGAGTTTTCAAGATACATGTAGGATGGGAAACTTTAAAATCTCAGAAGTTCTCAGAGGATGAAGAATTTTATTCTGGTTACCTCTCTAAGTATTAAGTCAGCAAGGTGTCCAGAGAAAAGAAAAACCTGTAACCGTAGTCCAGAAGAGGAGATAATAAATTCCTGATAAGGTCCTGATTGTACCAGTGCATTGTGAGATGAAGATCCTAGCAGGACCTCTGTTGAAAACATAAAGATAATTTGTGAAAGCTGTTATTCGTGTAGACATATGTTCTACTTTCAAAGGGAAAACCCACAAATATTCCCCTTCTCTTATCTGACCTCTCTTTTCTATGGAAAGAAGGAAGTGAAGTTCTTATTAGATCCCCTACTTCTTTGTTTTTAGAAAACGGCCATATAAAACAATGAAGCAATGACTTTCAGGGTTTTTAGATTACAGTTTTGTCCTCCTTAATCTTCTGCCCGGTTCTTCAGTGGTAGTGGGAAATGAAAACACATTGATAAAATACAGTATCATTAACTCTGTGGCTAATAAACAGACTTACCTGCATTATTCAAGAACAGTTGTAAGGATTCTCATAGTCCAGTCCATGCTTTCATATCTCTCTGCTATAAAGCTGAAGCACACATAAGAGATCTAGAAATATTCAAACCTCAGTGCTGTTCAAGGTTTATATCTAAGGAGGATATATGCTTCCCTTAATACCGTTATATTAAGAAGTGAGAGGAAGTTACAAAAGAAAGAGCCTGCCCTCAGCAGGAAGTTCCACTCACTCAAATCTTGCAGTTTTTCAAGATGAGGCTTTGCGCAGGGAGAAGGGAAAGGTACATCCTCACTACATGGTGCTAGGTAGCTGGGAGAGATCAATGAGACCAGGGAGAGATTCCCTAATGTCAGGACCATACAGAAGAAAGTTGTGTTCAGAGTGATCTAAGTATTTCTGGATCACTAGATTCCTCAAGTGTAAATTTTGTATCTGAAGGACATGTACCCTTCATCTGACTCTCTAGCCGTTTCCCTATTATTCTTTTCAGCACACTCATACCTATACCAGCTGGTAGTTGCCGTCTTCCGGACAAATATTTATAACTCCATACAGACTTTATCTACAGTTTAAAATCTGGACATATAGGGATACAAATTCTAAATACACAGGTTTTCAACAAACAATATGTTTATTCTCCCTATACCATCATTTACTCCTATCTCAGGAAACTGAGACATTGTAGAATTGCCTTTTTACAATGAATTCATTTTATCTTTTTTTCCTGTGCTCTATTTATTTTTTTGCAGTTATTGATTATCATCCATTTATGCCCAGATACCCCTGATAATTCCTGCTTTGTTTTCCACAACATAATGCATCCAGCAGGACAGTAAGAGAAAATCATTCACAACAAACATGTGCCGAGCAGGCATCTGTGACTGTCAAAAAAGCATGGTGTGGCCAGGTGGAAAAGTCTTTCCATCTGCTCATCAACAAACAGGGGTAAAATTTATTTTCAGATAGGTCAGAAGCAAAACATATTAGACAGAGAGGACCAAAAGTGATATATGTTCTTTTCTCTGTCATCCAAAATATAATCCATTTTGGCATCCTTTGCAGTGCAGTAGGGTAACCCAGACACATGCACAAGATGAGTAAAGAATCACCTCGTGTTAGGCAGGAAAACACACTGAGGGCAGACAGGCTGCTGGAACACCTGCGTTTCTTGACTCGAGAGTATTTACATGTGTGCATGGAGGGCTCTGTTAGTATGGGATTGACGGCTTGATATCTTATTGTGACAGTAGGCTTATGCATCCTTTCTTTAAAAATGAAGTAAGACAGCCTTGTCTTCTCAAAGAAGTCATAAGCTGGGAAACTTAAATTCAGAGAAAGCAGGTAGAAAAAACTAGTTATTCATACAGCAAAAAAGAATAAAACCCATTGGTTTAGTGACTATGCCATGGTCATCAAGCGGATGGGAGATGTGATAGGACTTCTGCCCTGAGCTGAGAGACGCTAACCTAGGATCCTAGCCTAGGTGCCTAACCACTACAGATTTGTATTTGCAGAATTATGAATAACTGCTTGTGACTTCATAATAACCCCTGGAGGAGAAAGGCTTGGTAAAGCAGATATATGAGGAATTTTGGTGGCGATTCTTAATTTTATTAGAACCCTACAAAATATTTATTCTTTCTCATATGCATGGTAAGGAATTTTAAGAGTTCTAAGGATGTTCAGATCTTCTTTTACATTTCTCTCAACTCCATTAATTTTCATGCAGATAATTAACTTTAAATGTCAAATGAACTCATTGAAGTAAATATGTGGTGAAGGGAAAAATGGGAAGAAGCCCAGTTTGTGGTTTGATTTTCTTTTAATTATTAGACCTAGAACGACTTCCAGAAAGTGGTTTATCTTACTTGTGCAGATACATGATATTTTTTTTTTAATAAGAATTTTTAAAAAAGGACTAATCCTTCTCTCATTTAAAGTAGATGTTTTCTGGTTGTCTGTTTCTGATTAACCTCCCAGCTAGGTGGAAAACTTTGGAGCATATAAAAACAGTAAAGTATAGTGGTAAGTTTCGCTTTTTTCACTTTCAAAGGCCGTAAAGCTCTGTTTAGGGACAATCATCACACACAAATGTTCAGTTTCCATGAAACGGAATTCATTCTTGGCAAGCGATTCGCTAGCGCAGAAATATTTTTACTCCTTTCTTTATACTGTTGGATAAAGTTGTTGTATTTCCACCTCTCGATTTGCATTCATTACAAAACTGAGTTCCAAATGCAAGTAAATTCTATACCTATCTAGAAATGTCTTTTGAGGAAAGTAAGAGATTGATTCTCCTTCCTTGTCTTGACTAAGTCAGTGCTCACTCCTCAGTGTGACAAATCCTAAGGTTAACCTCAACAGAAGTCAATCAATACATCTTTATTATTCTGTGTATGCACGTAAAACATCAAAGACTAACTGACAAGAGACAGCTAGCATTTCATTTCTAGGACAAGAACCTGTGAAACTTCACTGTATGGTTAATGGCTGAATCTTAAATAATTTTAAACTCTTATACTGCAGTGTCTGAAGAGCTCAAAAAGTGGAGTACATATATGAAGCGAAACAGAGAAAATGTGACTGCAGGAAAAACGAAACACCTGAAATATCTGGGTAAATTTATAGCACTGTAATAACCATCTTTCAGTATGAGGATCTTCACTATATTAGCTGCCATTTGTAAGCATGTGCTTCTAGGCAATATTTACCTTATTCAGGCTATAGAAATGAAGTCTCCATACATTGCATTTGAATTCCGTGGGGACCTTTTCCATTTCAGAGTGATAAAAATTGCAAGGAAATGCACATTTGTAATATAGAGAGCTGGAGTTACTACTCATCTATAGAATCAGAAAGGTAGCAATGACTATCTAATTCAAATGAAAATATTTACTAATGTTTACTGTGTGACTTAAGTTGGTAAGTCTAAAGATACTTAGCTATATCTTCAGTTTAATAACTGGTTATTTAAAAATACTTTACACTGAAAAACTCTTCAGAACTTGTGTTTCACTATTCTTACATGAAAATCAAAATTGGTTATTAGAAAGAACTTTTACAGCATTTTACTATTTTAGTGTTATTCTTTTCTCTAAGTCTTAGAAAAAAGCCTCCTCAGAAATGCAGCTGCAATTGTTTGAATGTGTTATCTGTGTCTCTTTTCTTCTCAGTGGTCTTTGTAAAGCTTCTGGTCTCTCTCCTGAAGGAGCTTACTGCAGTTGCTCAGCTCCTTAAGAGAATTCTTCAGCTTTCCAGACAGTTTACCCTTTTGCCTGGATGCCTCGCTTGTTATATTCCTTAACTAATTAGCTACTCCTGAGTAGCTTCTCTACCCTTGCTCCACAATTCCTTAATGGCTGTCACAGGGCCAGGTACACAAACCTCACTTCTCTGAACAAGTGATGTTGCACTATTGCTACTCTTCTTTTGCTGTTGTGGTACCTCTCACAGCTGCTAACCAGATCGAAGTGGCTGCCACGATAGTTTAGAGATCCGATAGCTGACATCTCAGATGAACAACACACAGCTTGACAGGTTTGAAGCAGCTTCTTCTGCAATACTGTGCCCATCCACAGAACATATTGTTAGGAAAGGTTAGAAATCTGTAACACTACCTAGCCATAGAAACTATCCATTATTCTGTGGAGCTTTCCAATAGCAAGAAGTTCACCATAGCACTGAGACTGCAGAAAATACACTTAGCAGTGAACGAACACAAGATACCAGTAATATGCAGTTGTCTAGATTTCCATTTTGGTTTTCTTTGGGCAGTTTCACTAGATGAGTAGCTTCTAACTAAGGTATATAAATAGCGAAGGTATATAAATAACTAAGGTGTATCTAAAAAAACAAGCTGTTTTTGAAGGAACTTACAGTTACACCATCTTTCTTTACTGTATGCAGTACTGCAGCCACGTTCTTGTATTCTAGTTGTCAAATACCTTAATTCTAGTGTTTCATCACATTTACATGAACAATACTACCAGAACAACAATGCTACACTTCCAGACTCAATCTCCCTTGATCAGGTCTCCTTGCTGTGCTCTGTTCTTGTAGCAGATAGACTATAGTGGAAATCTGTTGTTTATAGTCACCTAAAATCTTCAGCCTCTCTTTGAATGTGTATCAGAGACAATTTTCTTCAGCTGCATCCTACTAAGTTATACATACATAAATATGTATATATATATATACACACACACACACACATATGCCCCAATCCAATGTTTGCACAACTTTCAAATTAGGTGCCACGAAAATACATTGTACTTGTTTCCCAAACAGAGCTGGAGATAGGCATGTTAATGTAATCCAAAAAGTCTCAGACTTGTGACCAGCACCCATTTCAGAAAGGGAGGCTTACTAGCTACACAGCACTAAACATGACCCAAATTGCCCATGATCACCATCTCTGTCAGTGATGTATGTAGGGAAAGGTGGGTGGGAAGAGAAAAATTCACCAAAAATGAGGAAAGAAGGATTGTTTAAATAAATTTGCAGTCTGTATTTGGAAGCAGTAGTTGCCCATTGAGTAAGGAGGCATTTTACTAGTTTTCTGTCTGAGCCAAGTAAAAGCATAAGTTTAAGAGAAATTGTGGCAGGCTACCTTGGCCAATAGCCAAACTCCCGCCTAGCTGCTCTTTCACTTCTGCCCTAGTGGGATAGGACAGGGAGAAAATAAGAATGTGAGTGAGAAAGCTTGTGGGTCATGGTAAAGACAGGGATATTGTTTATCAGTTACTCTCATGGGCAAAACAGACTCAACTCAAGGAAGATTAATGTACTGACAATTAAAATAAATATCTTCTTGTAGTGATAAACAAAAATACAACCATTAAAACAGCACCTTTCTTGCCTCCTTTCTCAGACTCAGCTTCATACTTTCAGTTCAGAATCCTCTACCTTCCCCACCTATACCCCAAGATGGGCAAGGAGGATAGAGGGTGGGGGTTATAGTCAGTTTCTTTCTTCTGTTCTTTCTTTCTCATGCTCTTCCTTGGCTCCAGCATGAGCTGGCCACTGGCCACAGTTCTTGTCAAGAATATCCACCTGCTTCAGTGCAGGTCCTCCACAGTCTGCAATGAACAATCCTGTGCCATGGAGCATCTCCTCCTCCTTTTCCTCCTCCTCTGGCCTTGCTTTTCCCTTTGCTGCTTCTCACTCTGTTTGTCATCCCACTCCCCTGCCTTTCCAGCACTTTTTATCCTTTCTTAAACACATTATCCCAGAGGTGCCACCAGTTTGGCTGAACAGCTCAGCTGTGTCCTGCAGTGAGTCTGCTGAAGTCGACTAGAATTGGCTAGAACTGTCTTTGTCCAGCACAGGACAGCCCCTGGCTGCTCCTCACAGAGGCCAGCCCTGCAGGCCCCCGTTGTCAGAGCCTGAACATCTGCGTTCGGTACAGAAAGATATTCATAAAAAGATACAGCACACAAGAAATACTAAAGAATGTGCGTCTGGTCTGATGTACAAAAGTAGGCTTGCAATGGTATGGGACACAAAGATTGGACTGTGTTTGTGTTAGTATCTCAAAAATAGTTAGAAATAAAGCAATTACAGTTTGTCAAGCACCAGAATCCACATACTTTAGTGTGAATCTCTTTACATTGTTCTGACATAGTGGCATTACAGAGAAGAGGGATCTGTTGCAGAAAGGACACTGGATAGGAGCTGACAAAGGACAGGGCACTGAGCTTGTTCTGTGGTAAACATCACAAACAAAACCAGATCCTTGCAGCTGAAAAAATATATCCTGTCCAAAAACTGTGGAAAAACCTGGAAACCTGGAAAAAAACTGTCCAAAGTATGGACAGTTTATGGGAATAGCACCATTGGCTGCAAGGAGATTTATCCAGAGTGCCTGTGGAAAACAAGGCAGCAGAAGATGAATACAGCATTAGTTTTTGAGCAAGTGGATCCCTAGAACCTGATCATTAGAAGAGAAGAAGCTCATACAAAATCTGCCAGCCTTAATGTCAGAGGAGTGGAAATTAGCAAACGAAAATTTTTAACAGGGCCTCCAAGAGTGACCTGGGCACCTATAAGTCTAGTAAAAGGAGTAACAAAGGTGACAAAGCTTCAGGAGATCTTGTGATACTGAAAGAAAGTAGTAAAATCATGGAATCATACAGTTATAGAATACCAGATTGGAAGGAACCTCAAGGATCATCTGGTCCAACCTTTCTTGGCAAAAGCATGGATTAGACAAGTTGGCCCAGCACTCTGTCCAGTTGAATCTTAAAAGTGTCCAATGTTGGGGAATCCACCACCTCCCTGGGGGGATTCTTCCAATGGCTGATTGTTGTCACTGTGAAAAATTTTCCTCTTGTGTTCAGTCAGAATCTCCACAGGAATAACTTCCACTCATTACCCCTCATCTTTTCCATGTGACTCCTTGTAAAAAGGGAGTCTCCATCTTCTTTGTAGCCACCCTTTAAATAGTGGAACACGGTCATAAGGTCTCCCCTAAGTCTTCTTTTATCAAGGCTGAACTAACTGAGTTCTCTCAGCCTTTCCTCACATGGCAGGCTTCCCAGCCTTTGATCATCTTTGTGATCCTTCTCTGGAACCTCTCCAGCCTGTCCACATCTTTTTTGCATAGCAAGGACCAAAATTGAATTCAGTATTCCAGGGGTGGCCTGATAAGCGCTGAGTTGAGTGGGATAATGACTTCTTTATCTCTGCTGGTGATGCCCTTGTTGATGCAACCCAGCATCCTGTTGGCTTTCTTTGCTGCAGCAGCACACTCTTCACTCATATTGAGCTTTTGGTCCTCCAGGAGCCCCAGGTCCCTTTCCACAGATCTGCTCTCCTGCCGGGTAGATCCCAGCCTCTGCTGCACTCCTGGATTATGTTTTCTGAGGCACAAGACCTTGCATTGGTCTTTGTTGAATTTTGTGAGGTTCTTGTTAGCCCAGTCTTCCAGCCTGTCCAGGTTTTCCTGCAGGATAGCTTTCCCTTCCGAAGTGTCCACTTCCCCACTCAGTTTGGTATCATCGGCAAATTTCATTAGGGTGCACTTGATCCCATCATCCAGATCACTTATGAAGATATTAAACAGCATTGGGCCCAGTATCAATCCCTGGGGGACCCCACTCATGACAGGTTGCCAGTTTGAAAAGGACCTATTTACCACCACTATCAGGGCCCATCAATTTGTAGGGGTCAAGGTCCTGTAATGTGCACATACCAGCTGTTACTTCACTGACAGTGGGTCTGTGTTTGCATCAGCCTGGATTTTCATTCCCAAGGCCTGGAGTCCAACAGTGCTGGTTCTTCACAGAGGTGAAGAAAGTGTTGAGAACCTCTGCCCTGTTAGTGTTGTTGGTGACTATTTCACCTCTTCTGTTTGACAGCAGGCCAGTACTTTCCTTCTGTTTCTGCTTATTGTTTATGTACCTGAAGAACCCTTTCTTGTAGTTTTGGACATCTCTGGCCAATTTCAATTTGAGCTGAATTTTTACTTTTCTAACCACAGTTCTGAACACCACGGCAATGTCCTTGTAGTTCTTGAAGGGTATTCGTCTGCTTTTCCATTTCTGGTATGCCTAAAATAATAGAAGAAATACTGATAAATGATCAGTAAATTATATGAGGAAACATAAGCCTAACAGTACACAAAGAGTGAGGGACCTGAAATTATTACCACTGAAGAAAGAAGTCTCAGAGTTATTGTGGACAGTGCTTTAAAAACATCAGTTTAATATTCAGTTCATCTGACAAATAGGCGCCTAAGATGTGAAGGATTATTAGAAACAGAAGAGAAAACACAGGAAACCATAGTGAAAAACTAGTGATCTCACTTTTTATAATATTGCATCCAGATCTATTTCTAGTTCTAGACACCATATCACAGAGCAAAAAGAAACTGTCAATGTTTTATGGCAGGATAGATGATTCTGTGAATGCTGAATGCCAAGTTTTTTTGAAGGTAGGACATATGGGAGAAATTTCAGGTGAGATATGCCAAGCCATCTACCAAAGAGCTTGTACAATACAAGCTGGGAATTTTAATGTGTTTTACTTCTTTTTTGTTTACAAATTTGCATCTAAAATTCTCACTGCAAGTCTTGCTTAATGCATGTCTTTTCTCTTTTTTTAGCATTGAGCCAATCTGTTACTGTGGAAACAAGATTAATTGGGATAATTTGACAAATTAGACACATTATGCCTTTAGAGATCCTAAATCATAATAAAATGGCCTATGGAATGACTCTTGAAGAACCAGAGCCTGAAGACTGGGCCTGAGGAAGGTCTTCTGCAACAACGAGAGACACTTAATGAAAAAAGGAGATTAAAATCTTCACTTACACACAGATTGGTAAGAGCAAGATGTGAATAACAATAAAATGCTCTTTTGCTTATACTACCAACCAGAACACATTCAGAACGGATAATAAATATTTTGCTATACGAAAGGTGTCAGCAGGTTTTCACCAATGACTTTGAAGGGACTATGATATGGAGTTTCATTCTTCTAATCCTCAGACGGACATGGTTCCCACTATCATAAAGGTGCAGATGGCAACTCATTGGAAAACTTGAATGCTGTACACAAGCAAAAGTACAAATCTTCACCCAACAGCAACAACAAGGGGAAATTCATGATAGGATGAGCAGAGACACCACCATAGACACATTCCTGTTCAACCAGGAAGATCATCAAGGCTTCAAAGGAAGCGCTCAACAGTGTAAAGAAGTGTGTGACTAACTAGTGCTAATTATTTACCCAAACCAGCACCTAATCATGCTGCTATGTGAAGCTGTCCACTGAAATGGGTAAAAAAGTGCTAAGAATTACCTAAGTGAAGATTAAGGGGCCTTATTTGTGAGATGCTCTGGCAATAAACATAAAACTAAGTTGCCCATGAATATTTTTAAAGAAGACATTAACAAAACTGTTGTGAAATTAAGGAACGAAAACAGACCATAAGTTCCTATGACAAGCATACAGCTAACACAGCAAAGCCATTTGTTAAAGGAAAAAAGAGACCTTGGCCTACATACAGATGCAAAAAAAAGCTTACAAGCATACAGAAAAAACATGTCTTACTTGACATCAGCCATATGCGGATTAAAGTCATTGTCATATGGGTCCTGCCAACTCATCTTGAAAGCACCAACCCTGGATCTGCACACTGAACACAAATTTGGGGAAGCTGAGATGCTTTTTCACATGTTCACTTGATAAGTGAACTGTGATGAGGAGCTAAATACGGAAATGCTTTGTGTACATTAGTCTAACCAACACAAAACAAAAATCATTAACTATGAATTATGATTGTCAGAACTGCTGAGGATAGGAAGTCAGAGAAAATTATTAAGGTTACTATTACAAGGTGTCTGAGACCCATACTCCTTGCTGCTTCTACTACACTAGCAAGAGGAATCTTTAAACACTAGTCTGTATTTAGTGCAAAGAGATGAAGAGAGTGATTCCTGTGTTTGGGATGAAGGTAGATGTCACAAAAATTGTTACCAAAAAAAGGCATGAACATGACTTAAAAGTTGGAAAACCTTACACAAAGGCCAAACACATGTACTTCACTTTAGACTCAAACGAGACCGTGAAAATGCTATAATTTTTGGCATGGTATGATAATGTGGGTTAAACCTGCCAAAAGAACACCTTTGCTGATGCACAGGAATATCTGACTCTCTGGAAAAAAGTAGGAAAACTAGGGAGCAAAGGAAATGTAGGTCTATGCCCGCACAGCGGGTCACCATCCTCCCTTCTGTAAGCGAATCCCAAGCGAAGGGCGTGCTGTAGTATTGGTGCAGGACAGTAGAGGGCACTGCTTATTTGTTCTGAAGTGAAGAGAAAAAAAGGCACTCCTGAACGCGCAGTGCTTCGTGGTGTGCCCTGCCCCTGGGGCCATGCTGGGCTGTTGCAATCTTTTTCCTCTGCAGTCCTTTAAATTACCAGAAGTTGATGCACACTTCCATTGGGCAGGACAAATTGGTGATAAAAAAGAAATCCCTTTGTCTGCCACATCAGTAAGTATTTTTTCTTCAGCTCCAAGGCATGCCCTACAATCCCTTATAGTACTTGGATCAGCGTTGGAAAGCAACAAACTTGTAATTTGCAATACAGCTTTTTGAGGAATGAGTGTTGCTGCTTTTACATTGTCTTGGAGCAGAAACCAGCATGTACTCTCTACTCACTCTTTGCAGGTGTTAAATATTGTTGCATTCATGATCATTTTTTTCTTCCCTTGTCTGAAGGACTCACCTTAACTGAATGCTTAAAGTTTTGTCAACACAGACCTGGTCTGAGAAACTCTTGTAAGCAAGCTGATTCTCCCATGCAGCGTTGGAAGCTACAATGGTCATATAACATGTCATATGACGTGATTGCAATAACATCATGCATTAGGGAGCACTTACTGCTTGAATGAGGCCCAATGTAACAGTTGCAACTTTATACAAAAATTTAGGATTCAGAGCAGAGGCTGAGGAAACTGGCAATACTGCTACCTTTGTAAAGCTATAAGGTTGGGAAACTCTTAAAATACAAATAAAAGTGTGTTGTTGATGAGGCTCTACACAAAACCTGAAAAGTATTATGATCCTACAAGAGAAATGCAAACCCCAGGAAAGGACAGATATGCTGGCAATACCATAGGTCCTAATCTAAATTACATAATGTCTGCAGGAGAGTGGGTTCTGTTTTGAACATGAATAGTTGCAGTCGTAGGTGCTATGTAGAAGTGCACTGTTAATGTTTTTTGCTACACTGGTGAAAAAAACCCAAAGCAATCTCCCAAAATCTGACATGTGTGCACCAAATCAGGCTATTAAAGTAATATGGGCTAATGTCTCCATATTTGCTATATCTACCCAGTAAAGCAGTATCAAATGCATGCCTACATTTAATTCTGTCTTAACATCATGGAAAAAAACCTCAAAAACCTCATAGAATAAGTAGTCCAACAAGTGTAAAAAATACTGTGTATATATGTGTTTTGCAACCAGTATGTTTGAAGACTCGTGTCCATGATTCTCTTTAGGCAGCCTGGAATGCGGAATTGCATTCTGGTTGCATCTATTGCATGGATGGTATTACTACACTTGGAAAGATTGCTGGAGGTCATGAGAAGTGTACATACGCATCAGTTCAACTAGGCTGAAACAAAATGTTGTCCAAATGTCTCTACAGAGAAATAGACATGCCTTTCTTGAAGGGGGAGGAGGAGCAGGGAACAGTGTCTCAAACAAAAGCAGAACCTGTCCCGATTGATTTCTCTGCAATTACATTCGTTTTGTGAATACCTGTGAAGATTCACAGACAATTTCGTTGTGTTTAATGTCCTGGCTGGAAACTATCTTCCAGTTACATTGATTTGGAGCTGCTGCAAGCATCACTTCATGGACTCACATGCCCGTCTTGGACTGCTATCAGATAGTTCCTAAGAAGGAAAAACAAATCTTTGAATACAGTCATCCAAGATCTTACATTGTTTGGTTCTGTGTTAACTATACCTGTGATGACGGGAGGCACAGATTGACTAGGAATTTTTTTTATCAATAATCATCATCATGCTAAGAGGATCATTATATTTGTTTTCCAGAGAAAGTACTTTTGAAAAAAAGTATTGAAAGAAGAACAAGCACAAGAAAGTGCTTTTTTGCATATTGGCTACAAAAAATTGAGAACCTGCTATGGAAGACACAGATTCAAAACAGCCATAGATAACATGGTGACAGTGTGAGAAAACAGGGACTCAGAAGGGTGTGGATCTGAACCATCACAGAACTGCTGAGATCCTTTCTGCTCTCGTATGACAAGAGCCATGTTCCAAGAACAAAATTTATGGCACAAAAGAGCATTTTGAGTGCTTGTTCTTCATTAGGCACTTCACCAGAAGACTGATATGCAAGGGTAATTATTATATTAACAGAATTTTAAATTTGAAGCTGTTTGCCTAACATTTCTAAATTATCAGAAAACTGATGAAGCACTGATAGTGATATGCTTAAAAATACTAATCAATTTGGTATAAGGTTCACTCTTTCATATATCGTATGACAAAAGAGCTATAAACTAGTTATGTGGTATGATGTACTCATTTGCTGTGATGAAGAGAACAGAGCAAAAAATATCATGCAGGCTAATGAAATGTTAGGTCAAAATTCTGACTCACAGGTGGGCATTGATTGCCTCGATAGGATATTCAGATTTAAGGAACTCTAAACTCTTGTATTACTTCCTAGTGGCCATTTGACATGCATGATAAATGATTTCAGAAAAGGCCAGAAGAAGCTTTTATATCTATGTGCTGATCTACAGTTTTCAGAGAGAGAACACACACCATACTTTGTGCATACTAGCTTCAAGATAACGGAAAAGTGGAATAGGTTCATATGACTTAAAAAGAGTTTACAGATGGCTAATATGAAAGGAAAGCCTTTACTACAGACTTGCCTTCACTTCGCATCTTCTGAATTGTTATTCTGAGTGAAGGTCTAGTAGAGCCTTACTAGAGCTTTGCTGAAAACAGCAATTCAGAAGATGCCAAATGAATTTCTACATGGAAAGAGATGTGCTAAATATTGTTTGATTGTAGATGCCTAGGCCTAGAACATCTGTCCAGACAGTTAAAGTTCAATAGATGCCACAGAACTACAGAACTTGCGTAAATATGTGATGCCAAGTGTGAGAAATCTGAACGACATTTGTCTGCGCAACTATGAAAGCCAGAGTATTTTACAAAAATAAGAATTGAAGTTCCCAGTCTTTTACATTTGCGTTAAAAAAAAAAGGATGATATTCTATGTCTCTATCCCATCTACCAGATAACTATGGAATGTTTCTTGCAGATACTTGCAAGATGTTTCAGAATATCTATTGTAAAATATTCAAGATAGTCTTTGTTATCTCCATTCTAATGGGTTTCTGAAGATTGATGTCAGAATAAGAAAGGTACCAAAAAGGCTATGCAGTCATATTCAGCTCTCAAAATACAATACAACACTGCTGAAATGTAGGGTTTCACAGTAATATTTTCTTCAGTAAAGAATGCATGAAAACAAGAATGCTTGTACCGTGAGAAGAGCCATGCCAAAGATATGGAACCTCCACATGTATCAGGTGGCAGCCTGTGAAATAAAAAGCTAAATATCACGTATTTGGTGCCAGAATCTCCCAGGAATAGATGCTGTATATTTATAATGAGAAACAACGGTCACATGCAGTGGTGGTATCCTGAGAGATTGGTCCTGTGGTCATATCAAGTTGTCAATGCACACAGACACATTTGGCAGGAAAGCAGCCAGCACTCCATCCAAATTCCATGAGGAAAAAAATTACAAGAGGCTCTGAGAGCCTCAGGCAGAGAGCCAGAGCAGGTGGAAACAGCTGAGCCAAAGGATGCATCACAGTCAGAGCTAATGGACCCCTGACAACAGCAGCGCGGATGTCTGAAGGTGTCTTGGAGTAACTGAGTATTGTTGTGTGGGTAATAGTTTGCTCCTTTTTAGTCAAACAAAACACAACTTCAGATTCTTTTAACCAAACAGCTACCTCTAGTAACATAATAGTAAAATTATTTGGAGACCTTATGTTTGAAAGGTTCTGGTGGGATGCCTAGCAAGGGAGGAGTCAGACACTGATTAACTTTAGAATCTAGCCCTGATGGAAAATTCCTAGCCTCCAATTATTGTATGACACACCTTGCTCACAACAAAACTCTAATTTAGGACTTTCATCAGAATATTTTTCAGTGTACTAGGTCTATACCCTGAATAAAATGAGATCACTGCCTCCTTTTTTATCTTTGTGATATGCTCTTACATTTTGTACCTTGTTAAGTCCGTGGTTTTGTGTCTCAAAAAACCATCCATTTCCACTGCTAGCAATCTTCTACAGCAAAGTCTCCAGCTTCTCTAAAACTTCCTCTGTCCATTTGGGACCCTGCCTTTTTCTTTTTTTGTTGATCAGTCACCAAGAGGAAGAAATTATTGGCCTTTATTGTCTGTTGATAATGCTAAACTAAATATTCTAAATATTAAATGGACGATCGGTGATGAAAAATTCTTATTATCAAAGGCAATCTGATCAAAAATAGTTTTCTATACAGGCAAGATAGATGAAATACAGTTTTCAATGTCTTTCTGAAACAGAGTGAAAATGCAGTTATATTGATGTAAAAAATGTTCCATCTCTCTAGAGAATGGGTTTCATCAATGATGTTGGATTTGTACTTTAGGCAGTAGCCACTACATTTGGAACCAATGACTACACATCTTGACTTTTGCCATTAGTTATAATAAAAGAAATATGTATGGATTTTTTTTTTACAGTGAACATTTTACAGGACATGAGTTCAACATATGTGCAGCTCCAGGATGCACGAGCATAAACAGCACATTATCTCTGGTCTCACATGTCCTTACTTTAAACTTTCCAGTTGGGTCTTGAAAAGCCTTGTTAAAAAAGAACTTTTCTATACAAATGATTGGAATAAAAAAGAGGATTCTTTTTTCTTACCTTGCCATGGTTTAAAAATATTTTTTAAAATACAGGAAATTATGAGAGCAGAACAAAACACTGTAGATCCTCTGTTTTGATAAAAAGGAAGACACTTTGATGTTCATAAAAAAAGAATCGCAGTTGTGGAGAAGTAGGCCCCCTAGCTGAAAAAAACTTATGTCTGACTAGAACTTTTTAGAATTCAGTTATTTTATTTAAAAAACATTTCAAGCTGTCATTTGAAAGTTAGAAAAGATGATTTTTTCTTCAATCCCCATCTTGCCCTTCTTTGTTTCCTCCTGCTGCAAGAAAGCTTATTTTCAAAGTTTACTTCCTCTTTTTTAGAACTGTAGTTGGATGTAGTAAGGTTATATATTTGTAAGTCATGAATGTTTACATTACCAACATTTATTGCATGGCTAATTGTTCTGCTTAGATTCTGTAATGATTTTTTCCAAGGCTGAATCCTCCTCCTTACTTCTCTGCTGTGTAATGGTATTAACTGAAGGAACTTATGAGAATATTATCTGAATATTTATGGCAAGTCAAACATCTGCTAAGAGTGGAGCAGCCAAGAAACCTGTGTAAAGAAGAGCCAGTATCCTTTATTTTTCTTGATGGACCCTTTTTGTGATTCTGTGGTGCTTTCACTACCTCTGAATATCTGAAAAATTTAGGATTTTGTCAGATGTCAAGTCTGCTCACTTCATAGCAATGAAAACAGACAACTGCTTGAAAATATGTGCCACGAATTGCAAATGGTCCCTTCAAAACGTAATAATTTCTCCATAAATGTGATAGTTTAAATAACTTCCATAAAACACTTCTGTGCAACTGTTTATATCATTAAGCAGACATATATATGTGTGTAATTGAAACTGAGCTGTCTAAATAGGCAGTGATTAAAAAGGCAGAAACAGACTATTCTCAGGCATGCACAGCAAAACAGGTAACAGTCGCAAGTTGAAATAAGGGAAGTACTGACTACATATGAGAAAAATAAAATACACAGTGATGGTAGTTAAGCAGTGGAAATGGAGATTTTCTAAACCTGACTTGAAAAGGCCATGAGCAACATGACTGAACTCTGAAGCTAACCTTCCTAGATGATCTCCTGAGGTCTCCTCCCACTTTTTCTATGACATATATACATATGCATGCATACATAAATGTGCATATATATATGTATTTTATAAAATATCTATTACAATATGTTTTCTGCTGAAAATCTCAATAAGGAAAAGAAAGAGTAGCATCACCTCCCTGAAGTTTTTTAAAATGCTAACCTGAAGAACACTCTAAAGAAAAGAGATAGCCAGCCAAGAGGTCAAAGACATGAAGAAGCTATTGAGACATTTCAGATGCATATTTACATCAAGGAAGAAAAACATTCTTTTTATTGTTTTGTCTCAGAAAATGCTATTTATTAAGGAATCACATGAAAATTAAAAAAAAAAAAGATCATTTTTTGTACTATAGAAAATGGAAAACAGATCTGATCAAGGTAGGGCCTGGAAAGACAATCTCTCCTACCTCATAGCCAAAACTGAAATTAAATATCTATCTTCTCCTTTTCAATCACAGGCACTAAAGCATATTTAGCTGAATGATTCTAGAGTGGAAGTGCATTTTGTCAATTCAGAACATTTTTAATCTGCATCCTAATACTAAAAAATTTCTCTCTCAAAAAAAAAAAATCTTAGAATTGTTTTTGGATTTTAACAAGTTGAAGTGTTGAACTTATGTCTCAAAACCATGCTTTACAGTTCAGAAGATCAAAGTTCTGAAATTCATGCTGTGAACCTTTTTCTTCACTTATTTTTGATTCGAAATTTTTGCATGTTTGATGAGAAGTTCTCTTGCTGAATCTCACATTTCTGCTACTAGCAGTGCAGCATTACTGCAAGAATGTTTTAAAGAAAGCTTTTTGACTGCATGAAAGAATGATTGTTCTGAAGTTGCCTTATCGAAACTTGCTACTCACACAACCTTACTCCTAGAAGGAATAAACATAACGTAATTCAAAAATATAAAAAAGATCAATTTACAGTCACTGAAGACTGCCTCTTAAACAAAAGTTCTTGTATATTCTTACATGCTGATAGTATATAATTCTGCACCTCTTAGAAGAGTAATGCCTCATTACCTGAGTCAGTCCCTAGGTGAAGACCACCTAAATGATGCTAGATTCAGGCAACACAAAGGTGGAAAGAGGGAAATATTCAGTAGTATAAATCACAACTAAGGCCATCTGTCCTGCAATTGTCAAGGCAGTAGACTGCCTCAGGCTCCTCCTGGGCTCTTCATCACTACCAGCTACCTGAATAGTAACAGCTGCTGCACTTTCTTTCATCTGTGGATAGCGAGGAGGCAGTATTCCAGCTTTTCAGATGCTAGTGTGCCCACAGTGAACCATATATTTTTTATCTTTTGAGTCAGGGTATTACAGTAACACATTTCACATGGGATTACATTCCTATATATAGAAAAATTTCCAATGTTTTAACATTTAAATACAGTAGATGCGCTTCAACAAGCCACTTTCTTTCTTTGATTAAATGCTGACTGTTTCTCAGTTATCAAATCAAATTTCAGATCTTAGTTCTTGGTCTTCAAAGCTCTCAAGACAGTGGATAAATTTAGCAATATAACCCTTATAATCTTAACAGGGCTGGAAGGTTACACGAAGAGATCATCTAATCCATCCTTCCTGCCAGAAGGCATAATCAACAAGGCCAGTATCACCTCAGGTATATACGGGTTCAACTTATTTCTAAATATCTCCAAAGGAGGGGTTTCCCGGACCCTTCACACAATCTGTTCTGATGCTTCGCTAACTTTGACCGGTGTAAAAATATTTCGGATTAGTAATCTAAATCTTCCCTGTTGCAACTGAAACTCATTATTTCCTGTTCTATCCAACTTCAACGCGGAAAACAGATTTTTCCTTTCCTCCCTGCAGCAGGCTTTGACATAGCTGAAGACTTTCATGTTTTTCTATCTTAAATCTCTTCTTTAGGTTAAACAACCCTGACTCATCAAGTCTTTCCATATAAGCCTTCTCATCAATCTCAGCGCAGTCAGCTGTTTCAGAATCTTTTCCATTGGTTCAAAACTGAACACAGTGGTGCAGCTAAAGCTTTAATTTAACTTCTGAATAGAGCAATTAAAAAGGCTGAAATAATAAAAAATACAGACAAAGAAAATTATCTTGGCAGCTTAATTCTGATTGAATATTAGTAAGGTAATACTTTCAAAAGACAGATGAAAAGATGTTAGGAAAGTTGAGATACAAGGTAATAAGAACATGAACAAACATGGAAAGACACATTAGACAAAACATACTGAAAGACGCTACAAAACAAATGCCATCTGGATCTGAAATGTTTAATGAGAGGGCATACTTATAGATTACACAAATAGCTATGATTCCAGGAAAGGCCATATCCACAGTGATCCTCATACACAGCAAAAAAGGAATAGTGGAGGACCTGAAGTAACAATTAGGAGTCTGCTTTAGCCATGCTGAGTTTCAGGCGATGTGTAGCGATCCACAGAAAATATTAGAGAGTGAATTGTGGCAGAAACCGAGAACTGGGCCAAGAGACCTGAGACCCAATTTTGAAGGGTAAAAATGTGGCCATCCGTTCCATTCACCAGATATTTTTGCACATCCTGTCAATGAAGCTAGAAGAAAGAGGAATTTAGCTATATTCCTAAAAATAACATGGCCTAATTCCTGTGGAGACCTATAAAAAATATGTAGCTGTTTTTGTCCAGAGCATTCTGTGGACTCAACCTTCCCTCTCTCCTTTAAAAGTCATCCTATGAAGTTAATGTTTGCTGAGAGCTTCTTCAGGTTTCCATTTTATTGGGGACCAAAGGAGATAGTAATCATTTAAAATATGGTAGCCTATCTTTCTGAAAGATCTGACACATCAGATATTATTATTATCATTATTACTATTATTTATTCAAAGTAAGACTAACCAATGACCAACAAAAAATCCCTCCCTTTCGTAAGCTCTCTTTTTTATACAGCTAGCAGTCCCAAACAGCTTTAAGATGGTCTTTATTTTCACAACCAGTGGAAGAGAAGAAAGCTGAATCTGTTAGCTGTATGTTAAATATACTGGCCATTGGCTTTTATTCTTCTACATGCATTTAGATCATCTAATACAGCAGATTTTCTATAAGCAAGTAAATAAATCCAAATATGCACTTTTAATTCTGAAGATTGTAGAGAAGTCTTCCAAATGTGAATGGAGCCGTAGCTGAAGCAGCAGCACCCATTCAAATCTTTATCTATTTCTAACAGTGACTCATGGGTGTGAACTCTTATCCCCTGTTAATAATGACACTTTATTGCCACCAGTAATGGATTCACCTGAAAGAAAAGGCAATGGAGAAAAAGTGGAAGGATAAGAGAAAACGTGGAGAAAAAGGAATTAGGAAATGTTTCGGGAAAGAAAGGGAAGGGAGGAAACAGAACAAGAGGAAAGTAACACAGTAAAATAGGAAGCAAGTGGTTGAAACAGCAGTGTAGCAGTGTCTTTAAGGATTCTTTAAACTGAATTGTGCTGAGTGTACCAAACACCTGTTTGCATGGACTCAAAAAATTAGGGACCTAAGACCAAAGGAAATCCATTTGTATTACAATAAATTAAAAAGTAGTCACTAATAGTTTGAAGAAATCTTTTTTAAAAATGCAGTAATTCACATTGTGCTGTCAGAGCATTTCAGATATGTAATATTAACAAAAAATACCTCTTTACTAGAATGAGCAATCGTATGGGAGACAAATATCGTTCATTCATCAGCTCTTAGAGTTTTGGCAGTGTTATTGAAAGTGCTTGGGAATGATAATCTCTGTCTTTTAACAGCTTCCCCACTCCCATATCATCTCAGAGATTTCCGTCTTAGAAAGTAAGACGAGGCCAAGCAAAGAGTGTATTTCTGCCTAGAGAGTTGTGAATCTTCTAGGATGTCCTCCATTTAGGAATCTTTTGACCTGGAGGTGGATACGCTTAGGGGTAACAGATCTTGAGGAATTTTTCTTCCATTAGTTTGCACAAACCACCTTCCCCTACCGCCCTTCCTCTGCCTTGTTCCCTTTTCAAATTTGTAGTAGTATAACAGATTTCCACTGGTCAAACGAAAAACATATGGAAAAAAAAAAGCTTATTTTGTTTGATTTGTACCTGTAATTGGTAATCTCATTTGATGCTTCCTCACTTGTCTGAACAGCAACTTCCTTGCACATTGTTCTTCTTTCACTCGTTATTTTTAGGCCATGATCCTGTACTTCAGCCGTTACCTCTCTGTGGATTCCTTATTTGTAATTTCTTAATTTGGATTAAAGAATCCAAATCTTTTTAGTTGCTCCTCACAGTTTTCTGTATAACTCCACTATTCGCCCCTGTAGCTTTACAATCTCACTGTATACTGCTAAGATGAGTGGGCTAGAAATAGAATTTTTTTTCAAGTTCTAGAGTAGTCTATGTAACTCAGTCAGAATGTTTTCTGTTTTGTCTTCCATTCCTTTCATTACAACTCTTAAAATGTGTTTGCTTTTCTAAGAACCTCAGTGTATTGGCCTGAGTTTTACTGAAAACTACTTGCAGGAAATCCAGGATTTTTTGAATGGTAACAAGCAACATAGAGCCCATTGGTGTATATGAATAGTTTGGATTATTTTCCTGTATACTTTACCAATATTGATATTGTCTGCCATTTTATCTCCCAGTCACTCAGTATCACGACTTTATCCTTCAGTGTTGTCACCTAATTGTTCTCTCTTAGATCATTTGTACATGTTATAAAATGGAGCTCCCAGGACCCTAGTGGTAACCTTTTCCAGTGTTAGTATCAACCACTTTTTCACTCATTGCTTTCTATCTTTTAACTATTAGTCCATGATAATTCAGTTTCATTACAAATCTTTAATGAAGAGTATTTTCAAAAACTTCCTGAAAGCCAGTGTCAGATCACTATTTTCAGCTTGGTCATTGATTCTTTGAATAAACTCCAGAAATGTATTTACAAGAGGCATATTATGTCTTCCACTTTATGTTCACATCTGTCCATATACTTCCTAAGTCTATTTTTTATTATAGTTTCTACTATTTTGTACAGAAATCTAGTTTTCTAGTCTGAAGTTCCACGGTTCAGTCTGAGAACCTTTCTATGAACTGAAACTTTATTTGCCACTACCCATGCTACAGAGGACATTTTATGTTTTAATTGAATTACTTACCACAGTGCATCTTTTTCATATTTCAGTCACTTTGAATCTCCTAGCTCAGTACCATTTGGTCCTTGCAACTTGCTACAACTCATGTTATTGATTTGTTCTTCATAAAAAAGGAAGAATGACTGCATTACATTAGACCAAAAATCTATTTACCTCAGTATCATTCTGGGCAAACACCAGATGTCTAGGGAAGATTGTGAAAAGGAAAGGTGTTATGATAGTTCCTCTAAATTCTCCACTGGCCTTCAAACCTATGTGGTTCAGAGACTGATGGAGCTCAAATAGTCTGTTAATTTTGAAACTCTTAATGAATTTTTCTTCTGCAAACCTTATACTAGAAGAGAAGGCTGGACTGACTTTTCACATCTGCAAGATCCCATGGCAGAGAGTATCATACAGCAACTGTATAATGTCCATAAAGAACCAGATCCTTTTGTTTTGTTTCATGTTTTATTTCTTGCAAGGAAACTTATTCCCTTTTCAGCATCTTCATTAAGTTTACAGACACTCATTAAGTTCATAGACTTCCATCTTGTCCATCCTTGCTTATCACTTTTCCAAGCTGAAGCATCATAGCTTTTTAGTAGTTTGCTGCATGGAATTCTTTCACATATTTATATAACCTTACTGCCTATCTGTCTCTGAACTTTGTGCTGGGTTTTTTTTGTGGTCTGCAAGCAATCTCCAAGATACCTGAAAGTATTATACCTTTTGAAATGCATCTTCTACTTTCTTCTTAATATACTGTCACATTAGATAATGTCCCTATTTGAAATTAAGTCCCATCTCCCCTCACCTCTGCCCCCGCTAGTGGATGAATGTGTGATTACAGTCTATCAGCTACTGCAGAGTAGTGTTTTGGTACTAAAATTTTGAATGGTATCACAGTCAATGCTGGGAGCAGGGCAAGAACTATCTGTCTTTTCTTGGATTTGCTAACTGGCTGCTCCAAGGAGGCACTTTCAGTATCTCTGGATGAGATACTGAAGCATCATTTCTGTCATGTCCTAACCTGATATTTAGCCAGGCTGTCTATGACTGAAGTTTGCTATCGTTCTTGAGTTTTCCTTTGCTGCAGCGTTTCTGGTTTGCCTTTCTGTGTCCCCAGTCACTGCAGCTGTCATAATTTGGAGAGGAATGAGGAAATCATTAGCATAACCCTAGCATTACCCACTTCCTATTTATTCAGTCTTAGGGACTGAACACTACTGATTGATAGTGTTAGCTTATGACCTTTCTTATTTGACCCTGTTTATACTACAGTGCCCCCAGCATGGTCAAATGCTTGAGTAATTTATACTTTGTAATTATGGTCTTATTACTTATTTTCCTTACATCGTGTTTGCAATATGCATCTTAAGGCAGTATCTTCATTTAAAAACAGGCATTCTGGTAGAATGGTCTTGCTTTTGGGAATCATCTGTGTGTTTGGCTCCAGTGAAGTGACTTTTTGGGGCTCTGTTGAACTAGATCAAAAATTAGATTCACTGCAGCCAGCGCAATTGTCATATGAGGTGGGTATTATGCTTCTGGGAATACCGTTTTCATCTGTCCTTCCCTACCTTGTTAGGTGCATTTTCTTGATCTCTTTGATTTGCTAATTATGAGGGTAGCAAATAGCACTGATCAGGAACTGACTCCCTGAGAAACAGATTGTGCTGGCAACAGTTATGTGTTCAGTCAGTGCCTTTCCTATTTTACTTACTGGAATTTCTGGGAAAGCACACCTCAGAGAAGAAAGCAAGCTTTTCTGCCTATCTCTGGAAGATACTGGGTTCCTCTAATTTCTCTCTACAGCCAACCTCTATTCTCTCTTCCTCCAGCAGAGCTCAAGAATTTGTTGACCATTCATTTTGTCAAGCTAAGACAGCAGGGAAGGAGAAAGTTCAGTTATCAGCACGTCCGAACAAAGTTTGGGTTAGTCCATAGTAGTCCACAAGAACTCTCAGGGAAAATTATGGAAACCCCATGCCTTCAAACATAGATAAAAAAAGACTATTTTAATTTTGAGTTAGTAAAGTTTTTACTCAGCAACTATATGAAAACAAGACATTCACATAGCATCACGTCCCTTTTGAATGATCAAAAAGTGAACGGAAAAAAATTATTCAGGATAGATAAACTAACAGGGCAAGAAGTACGTGAAACGTTGTGAAAAAGCTATCTGAAGTAATTTAGAAAAGAAAGAATGAATAGATATACTGACTAGTGAATTGTTTAATGAAGATAGATTGTTTGGTGTTCCTAATTTAATCTCGTTATGTGAGAACAAGACACTCAATTACTCTGAGTGTTAGCAAATTTAAAAATGATAAAAGGAAATAATTCTTTATGCCATGAATAGTAAATCTTTGGCACTCAAATGCTATAACATTCATTCACCTGAGCAGTTTAGACTAATTTGAACTGGGCCTTACTGAATCAGAGTAAGCTTAGATTTGGTTGCTGCTTTGAAATAAGGGAGCATAGTGAAATAGCATCACTGTATCTAGCACGTCTTTCAGGACTTTAAAGTGCATTTGCAATTTGATTTCAAGAGCGTGTTCTGTCTAGCAAAACATTCTTTAATGGACTGAAGCTTTGGACTTTCACAAAAAGTTCTGACAGCTTTTGGTGTTACATGGTCTCTCAAAGAGCAGCTAAGGTATACTGGTTATGTCCTCACCTACAGTGGTAGGTAAGTTCTCTCGTGCTAGCCAGAGATCTGGAGCCAGCACACCGCTCTTCTTGTGAGGACTGTAGTAAAATCCCTTGGGCAATTGAGCTGACTACTATAACTAAGTCTTAGATAAACTTTATCACTTTTTTAAGGCACACAGAAGTAATCTTTCTTGTCTTATTAGCGTTATGCTTGATGACATCGTTTCTCATGTTGAGGAATTATAACAATTCTTGTTCACTGAACAACTAGTTTATCTGCATGGTGTAAGTATCTATGAGAAGTGTGCTTGGTAGAACAAGGTGCAAGAGGATTAAAGTTAAGAATATGGGGTGAATGTTTACAGCTGCCAAGGGCAAACTTCAGACAATAAGGCTTTCAGATAAGTTTATTCTGTTGAAGTGATGATCAGGTATTGTCAGGATTAGCTTCAACAGTCTGTTTAGGTCATTGACATATTACCACAGATATTGCAGTGTTAAGATCCAGCTGTTAATGAGAAATGCCCTACCTAGGGCAGGCCGGCCATCCATCTAGTGCAGTGTTATGTCAGGGGCAGGTCAGAGGATGCTATTTAAGCAGAATGCATCAACCTGTCCAACTTGCAAGCCATTACTCACTTACTCCCTCAACTTCTACAGCTACTGTATTAGGAACATTGCAAGTTAGATCTTCAGACTTTTTTATTATCCATCTGTGAGCATGTTGTTTGTGAATTTGTCTGGTCCTTTTTTCTTCAGATCTATCTGCTATTACAGCTTCCTGGGGCAGCAAGTTTCAGATATTCAGGAGCCACTGGTAGAACTAGCATTTTATTTTAAACCCATCTTGTGCTAACTTGGTGCCGCCTTACTCACTGCTGCAGCATTCGTGTATTGCTGAATTTAGTGAACAACAGCTTTTCACTTCCATATGTCTGCCCCTTTGAATTTGTAAGCCCTGGTCATATCCTTTCCTTAGCCTTCTCTCCAGAAAGAGTGCTAACCTGTCCTTATGAAGTAGCTATTCCATCTCTTTGATCATTTTATTTTTTCTTCTCCAGATGCATGTTCTCTGTATCCACTACAACCTTCTGAGCTGCAGAGACAAAGGAGGCACAGGCTACTAGGATGTGGCCGTTGCCACAGAAATGGACTTAACAATCCCATGACTTCTGCAGTTGTAACTGCCAGTTCGGAGCACATCCTAATTCACCACTCACGAGAAGTTAGCAGCCTAGGAACACAAGCCCATCAATTATCCTCTTACTCTAAAAGGCCTTACACAATGATTGTCATTTTCTGACAGTCATACTTCCACTTTAGAGACCCCTGTGACTTTTTTTTAGTTTCCACTACTGACAGTTTGGTTCTGTAACAACGAAGGTGCAACCAGGTCTTTCTAATATTGGTTCATTATTTGCCATACACAGAGATTATGGGTCCCTGCCTGTCCCTCACACCATGCAGGACTTCAGAGAATGCAGAGAATTTCTTTAGTCCCTACCTAGCAGCCTGAATCTAGCTTTCAGAGTTTCCCTCCTACATTTCCACCCTGTGACTGGACCAACAAGAAGCTTCTTCCCTGCATCCTTAAGCATCTGAAGTATTTTAATACACTTGATTTAAGCTATAATAAAATATCCTCAAATTTGGAAGATTCCCTCAGTTTTGGGAAAGCTGGTGACAAAGACAGGCACTGTTACTGTCATGCAGTTGTACGTGAATGTGGTGGGAAGAGTTCTCTGATGGGTGGTAGAGGATTTTGATGTGCAGGAATCATAGAATCATAGAATTATTTGGATTGGAAGGGACTTTACAGATCATCTAGTTTCACTCCCTGGCATGGGCATGGACATCTTCCACTAGACTGGGTTGCTCAAAGCCCCATCCAACCTGGCCTTGAACACTTCCAGGGAGGGGGCACCCACAACTTCTCTGGGCAACCTGTTCCAGTGTCTCACCACCCTCACGGTGAAGAATTTCTTCCTTATATCTAATCTAAATCTACCCTTTTTCAGTTTAAATCCATTACCCCTTGTCCTATCGCTACATGCCCTAGTAAAAAGTCCCTCTCCAGCTTTCTTGTAGGCCCCCTTCAGGTACTGAAAGGCTGCTATAAGGTCTTCCCACAGCCTTCTCTTGTCCAGGCTGAACAGCCTCAACTCCCTCAGCCTTTCCTCATAGGAGAGGTGTTCCAATTCTCGGATCATTTTTGTGGCCCTCCTCAGGAACCCACTCCAACAGGTCCATGTCTTTTCTGTGCTGAGGGGTCCAGAGCTGGACACAGGACTCCAGGTGGGGTCTCACCAGAGAGGAGTAGAGGGGCAGAATCACCTCCCTCGACCTGCTGGCCATGCTTCTTTTGCTGCAGCCCAGGATAGGGTTGGCCTTCTGGGCTGCAAGCGCACATTGCCAGGTCATGCTGAGCTTCTCATCAAACAGCACCCCCAAGTTCTTCTCCTCAGAGCTACTCGCAATCCATTCTACGCACAGCTTGTATTTGTGCTTGCGATTGCCCTGACCCAGATGCAGGACCCTGAACTTGACCCTGTTGAACCTCCTGAGGTTCACGCATGGCCCACTTCTTGAGCTAGTCAAGGTCCTTCTGGATGGCATCCAATCCTCAGGTGTGTCAACTGCACCACTCCTTTTGGTGTCATCAGCAAACTCGTTCAGGTGGCACTCAATCCCACTGTCCATGTTGCCAATAAAGATGTTAAACAGTGCCAATCCCAATACCAGCCCCTGAGGAATGCCACTTGTCACTAATCCCCACTTGGATATTGAGCCATTGACCACAACTCTGAGTGTGACCATCAAGCCAGTTCCTTATTCACTGAGTGGTCCACCTGTCAAATCCATGTCTCTCCAGTTCAAAGACAAGGATGTTATGTGGGACAGTGTCAAATGCTTTGCACAAGTCCAGGTAGATCACGTCAGTTGCTCTTCCCTTATCCACCAACGCTATGACTCTGAATATGTTGGCTCCGCATGCCTGCAGAATGTGGTAGGAGGAAGGGGAACTATAAACATAAATACTTAATAAACATTTCATATGCACTACGTTCTTCCTTGCTCTCTGAGGAAATAATGCTCAAATGGCCTGCAGTCTTAATGAGAGAAGTGGTGGGAACAGATCTTCAGCTCCTTTGTGGAGAGAGACTCAAAGGCCCTGCAGTATTTCCACACTGTAGCACAGGATGTTTTAATGTTCATCTTCTTTGTGGTTCTGCTTCGGGCATTTATCCAGCTCTCTGATTCCATGATCACTTTTTCATGGCAATTCTCTAAGGAATTTCTTTAACATCTCTCTCTCACTTGCAGAGTCACAGATCTCTCTGTTAGCATCACTGGACACTTTTTTGCTCTGCTTGCCCTTTCTGCTACCTACCCCTTTGCACTGCTAGGGCAAGCACTCAGGTTGTTACTACAAATTAATATTTTTTTTTGTCCCGAGCCGCACACTTTTGCCTGCATTGACATAATTAACATACACAAAACATAATTAGCACGTTGGAATGACCTCTTGGGCAGATATCTTCTCAGCTTTGAACAAGCAGGAAATATTCATGACCATTTTTGCAAATCCTGCCATGCATCAGATGCTGACACTCCTGCGTGCACCCTGAGGTGCCCAGAACGGTCAGTGCCCTGTGCTCAGGGTATTAATTGGCCAGCCAATAGCAGAACAGCCAATCAAACAGCTTAAGTAACAAAACCAGCATTGTGTACTTACTCTGATTATTTTACTTTTGCCTAATGAAGCTGCTTTAAGGTTTGTGTTCTGGCAAGAATCCAAAATGCTTTTATCTGCCTGCATGCAGTAGGCTGTCAAACTGAGAGAAAAAGCCTTCTTTGTGTGCAAAGTCTGTCTTTTTTTTAGAGGAGGAGCTATGGAGAAAAGGGTGGATATCTTTCTGCGTGCCTTGACTTTCATATGTTCAAGGAGGCCTGTAACGGTGTCTTTTTCATAAATGTTCTGAATTTTTTTCAAATTTGATCCAAATTAATGGAACATGCATTGAGAGTGCATCGAGCATACAGTTTCATCACCATGCAGCTCCTCCATTTTGGTTATTTTCTGTGTCATTAGTGATATTGCTGGGCCCATTGTTTATTTGCTTATGTACCCTAGAACTGTATATGCTTAATGTCTTCGCTTGCCCCCATCCTTCTCAAAAAGAACAGAGGGATTTTAATGCAACTCTTACAGAACAAATTTCTGAAGGAAGAAAGAAAAAAAAAATCAAGAAACGAAGCTGAGGTGGACTTCAAATTGTACATTGCCTTAATTCCCATTACAATATCCAGCACAGAGATATAATTCTGTAAGGAAAATGATGAGAAGAAATGGGAAGGTGTAAGCAGCATAAGCAGTAGAACAGGTCTATGCTTTCAGGACAAAAATTTTAACAAGCTTGTGTACTTATTTCTCAACTTTTAATCCCAGTTAAACCCTTCTCTTGAATCTGAGCAGTATTTTTCTTCAATTTTAGTGTGATTTAAAACATTTTAAACAAAACTCTCCCCCAAAACTTTGCACGGGTTTCTTATATTACATATGAGAAGATTTTATGTTGTGGATTTTTTTTCAGTTATAACTGAAAATATGTGTTTACACTCCTGTTTGCACATGATCCTATTTTTCTTTTCAGAAGTTCCTGGTATAGCCAAGTAATAGCCACTGTAGTAATGACAGGCCATGCAAAGAAAAATGTTCTGAAATTAGTCCATTCTGACTTCAACCAGGTTTGCCATTTTCACTTCTGTGTATCAGAGTATTTCAGTAGACTGCAGATTGGAATTGCAAAAATACTTTTTTTTTCACCTTTTTATTTATGTTTACACAAAAAAAATTATAAAACAGGGCTGCCAGGCTTCATAGTTTCTATAGAAATACAACCTGTTAGGGTAAAAAGTAAAGCTGGTGGTAGATATTTATGAAGTGAAAGTTCTACCATAAAGTCATCCTGATAGTGTAGCAGCTGGTGTTTGACTCTTTCACCATTTCTTCTAATTAATAAACAGGTAAATTCTCCCAGGTCTTAAGCACATCTCTGAGTTGCATCAGACTACTCAAGATTTCAGCAGTTGTCTTTTCTTCTTGTTTGGAAGGTAACTTCCCCACCAAACTGAGACTCACTGAATATATTTAGGACTGTTTCCTCAACAGATGTCAGGGTGCTGCCCTTGTGCCTCTGCTCATCTGCAGCAGAGACGGGGCCTCCTGAGGCCACACTGGGGCTGAGCATTCCCTGAGTCCCAGCTGCCACATCCCAGGAGGGGATGCGGTAAGGGCACTGCCACCAATGTTCTTAGAAGAAATGCACTAAGCTGGAGAAAATGCAGGACGTTAAAAGAGCAGAGAACATATGGGTGGAAGGTGATAGTGACTTGTTCTCTGCTCTTTCTTATTCAGAATGGTCTGTGTTTTTTACAGTCGCGACACCTGAATTGACAGATTTTTGTGAGTGATTTGGGAAAAGCCCAGGGACAGAGTACATGAAGTATGAGGCATGCTCCAAGGAAGCTGGCATAGGGAGCAGCTTGGTGCTATGTAGTTTCTGTCAGCCACCTCATAAAAGCAACTACTTTCTTTTTCCAGCTGCAGAGGAGAGTGAGATGCATCTGGGAACTTGAAGCAGGAGAAAAATAGCTCAATGATTATAACTGTTCTTATGATGAAATTACCATTTACCTGTATTAATCCAACTAGGCTACGAGGAAGGAAGTGAGGTGCTAGCAGTTGCACTGGAAATCTAGTTCTATCCAATCAACGCTTTCCCTTTGGAGAGTCCTAATCAGTCCCAAATCATCCCCATATAAGATCCTTTAACATATGCAACCTCATTAACTTATAAACTCATATTTTCTCCCTATCTAGTCCTTTTAATTTATTTTCCCTTGTGCTGCCATGTATTTCTATTCTAAGTTCTTAAGTAGGAACTTTTTATGTGTCTGTCTTGATAGTGATTATAGCATCATAGAATCATTAAGGTTGGAAAAGACCTCAGATCATAAAGTCCAACCGTCAACCCAACACCACCATGCATACTAAACCATATACTGAAGTGGCACATCTACACGTTTTTTGAACACCTCCAGGGATGGTGACTCCACCACTTCCCTGGGCAGCCTGTTCCAACACCTGACCACTCTTTCAGTAAAGAAATTTTTCCTAATAACCAATCTAAACCTCCCCTGATGCAACTTGAGGCTATGGCCTCTCATCCTATGGCTAGTTACCTGGGAGAAGAGACCAACTTCTTCCTCACTGCAACCTCCTTTCAGGTAGTTGTAGAGAGCAAGATGGTCCCCCCTCAGCCTCCTCTTCTCCAGACTAAACAGCTCTGGTTACCTCAGCCGCTCCTCATAAGATTTGTTCTCCAGACCCTTCACCACCTTCGTTGTCCTTCTTTGGACACACTCCAGCACCTCAATGTCCTTCTTGTAGTGAGGGGCCCAAAACTGAACAAAGTACTCGAGGTGTGGCCTCACCAGTGCTGAGTACAGGGGCATGATCACCTCCCTACTCCTGCTGGCCATTCTATTCCTGATACAAGCCAGGATGCTGTTGACCTTCTTGACCACCTGGACACACTGCTGTCTCCTGTTCAGCTGGCTGTCGACCAGCACCCCCAGGTCCTTTTCCTCCATGCAACTTTCCAGCCACTCCTCCCCAGACCTGTAGGGTTGCCTGGGGTTGTTGTGACCAAAGTACAGGACCTGGCGCTTGGCCTTGTTGAACCTCATACAATTGGCCTTGGCCTATCAATCCAGTCTGTCCAGATCCCTCTGTAAAGTCTTCCTACCCTCGAGCAGATTGACACTGCCACCCAACTTGGTGTCATCTACAAACTTGCTGAGGGAGCACTCAGTCCCCTCATCCAGATCATTGATAAAGATGATAAACAAGACTGGACCCAAAACTGAGCCGTGGGGAACACCACTCATGACCAGCCACCAGCTGGATTTAACTCCATTCACCATCACTCTCTGGGCTCGGCCATTCAGCCAGTTCTTTATCCAGTGAAGACTACACCCATCCAAACCACGAGCAGCAGATTACTGCTACTACTAATGTTAACAATAATCATTGATATAATGTTGTTATTACTATTATTTTATTATTATAGAGACAATGTTTTCTCTCATGATATAATTAGACACTAGCCATTTAAAACGAGAGGAATTAAGAATATTTTATTTAACAACAGTAAAAGGTAATTTTTCATTAATATGTAGAACTGTTTATGTTTTTACTACAATAATTGCATGCCTAACCTTCCAAAAGCTACAGTTTTTAGGAACCACAAGATCACACACTGTTAGATCAGTTTGCTGTTTTTTATAAAACAGATAATGAGTACTCTTCCCTTGAGTATTCAGTGTAAAATAATCATAATTACTTTGTGGTTTTAAGAGATATTCAGCCACCATAAACAACATATTTCAGTTCATAAAAGATGTACCCTATATGTCAATTTGTGTTTAGTGTGTGCCTATTCCAAGATACCGAAGGAGCTGGAGTAGGTTCATAATGGATGTCGTTGTTTGCTTTAGGTAAAACAAATACATTTTTTTATCCTGTTTGTATGAACAGAAAATACTCTGTGACAAATCCATAGATAAAAGACATATGCAGCTGTTTCTCAGTATCTCAAGCACAGTGCAGTGCAAATAACTAATCAATTTTCTTTTAGGTCAGTAACAAGTCATGTATTAATGAGTAAAACCTGTTTCACAGTTACGTGCTATATGAAAATTTATCCTTTGGAAACATAACGTGGTTGCTGGACAACACACAACCTTTCTGTAGCAGTCAGTGTTCTATTTCCAGTATCATGTTAAGCTATTGATAACCAGCCCAAACACTCAAATATCTTAGTTCATTAAATCAACAAAACTTTTTACAGAAACTGTGTTACTTTATCAGTTATAATCCAGAATTCAGAAGATTTCCATGTACTTCTTATGCAATGATAAAACAAAAGAGGAAAAGAACAACAAAAATTCAAATCAAGATCCCCCATATTATGAGAAGAATAAAATTTACTTTTATTTATGTATACCTGTTACTGAGAGGTAACTGTTCAGTGTTACATCAGAATGGAACTTTCCCTACATTGAATCTGAGATAAATTACTGCTCAATATAATAAAAATCTAATTAGAAAATCTTGACATTTTTTGTATTTTGACTCATTGTCAGTATTAGAGTATCTTTACCCAAAGAAGTGTTATGTATGAATTTTCATTTGGGGAGGGCTTGTGTCACTATGAAATTATTTTAGGAGTTTGTACCTGACCTGCATGGATCTTTAAAAATCAATAAAGCTTTTTTATCATTGTCTACATAAAAATGATAATACATTTTTTCTTCTGTGCGGAGTCAACATAAGTATTCTTAACCACAGTAAATTATTATCACTGTGTATGTGTGGGTATGTGGATGTGAGTTTAGGTGTTAGACTTGCTAGAGAAAAATGTGAAAGGTAGTTGAGACTGTCTGTGTCTGTGTTATGTCTACAGTAGAACTAGTGCGGACCAGTACAAGCAAGATCTGTAGTATGAAACACTTGGTGTTCATGCCCACACAACACGCATTTCAATGGAGAGCTAAGCTTTAGGCTGTCCCATAGACTGCAGCCCATTTGCAGCTGGATTGCACTGGGCATACTCCTTGTTATTTAGTTTCACCTAAAAGGATTTTAGTTCATGTGCTCCATGGCAGCTCCATGACGCAAATCAAAGCACAGTAAATAGGGACAACTGGCAATTCAAAAATGCTCTCCTGGTACAAATTAAAACACAAATGTAGACAGAAGTTCAGTGTCTCACAAAACTTCAGTGTCTCAAAAGCCATAATCAAGCCATAATCAAAAAGAAAAGAAACAGCTTTGAAAAGGCAACAGGACCTAAAAAAAGGTAGGTCTAAAGGATAAGTATACCTATTACGGATATCTGTGTACACAAATGGAAGAAAATGAATGTTGAAACCTGATCAGAATCTATGAGTTTTAGAAAAAAAAGAAGCAAATGGACATCTGTTGATGCTAGAGCTAAGGGAAACTAGCATCTTCCTCAGAATTTTAAGGAATAAATGCAACTAAAAAGCAACATTCACTGGTTTCTAGATGAAGGTCTGTCAACCAAAATACTGAAGAAGCACAAATGTTCACCAAAGAAATCTATGTAGGGGCAAAAGGCAACAGGGGTATAGCACGTCATTCCAAAAGTGCCTAAGGAAAATATTCAAAAAACAGCCTATATACAAGCTTGTACAAGTAGAAGGACTGGAGGATTTGAGAAAAGACATAGTGTGCAGAATCATCTGCTGCTGAAACAGTGGATTTACAAAATGAAATTCTCATGAGTCGCGTTAGACAAGAGCGCCTTTTCTTCTTCCCACATACTTTTCATTGCAGTTACATGTGTAGCAGCATGATAAATGAGGGAAAGAATAATAAAAGAAGTGGGTAGTAAAACAACTCCACACAGATGTCTTCTCACTGCCCTTCCCCCTAAATACTCCTACAACTTCTGCTTAGATATTAGAATATTTATTGATTCATTGGCAAGAATCTGTGCAATCTAATGAAGAAAACTGACTTACCAAAGGAAGATCATTTTTCTTTCTATTTGAATGGGAATTTCCCCAATAGCAGAACATTTGTTACCATGTAAACATAATGCAAGAAGTAACATAGCTAACGTAGTCCACTTCCTATTTCTTGGGCAATGTGTTTACTGTAGTTCATATGAACTGTGAAATCTGTATTAATAGTTTTTTACTAGGTGCTATGCTTGACTCGGTAGGTGTTAACTTTGATTTAGTAGATTAAATATCTGATTCAGCAGGTAGTTCACATGTTTCAACAGGTTGTATAGCTGACTCAACCTGTGAAGTATCTGACAGTGTTTATTTTTTCCAAAGGTTGGTTCATCCATTTTAGGATGAACTTTATCCAGTTCTCCATATGGCACATTAATTTAAGTGCAAGTTAAATATTTTACCAGGAACGTATATTATAAAGTGTTCATTTAAATATATTTATACAGCCCTTCTGAATTTTAAGCAGAAGAACATTCCCTTGTGAGAAGTTTTGTTTATTTATCCTTCTATTAATATTAGTTTTTGTTCACTTATCTTCCTGAGATCTCAGAAAAAAAAAAAGATTTTCTTGAGATATTTTGTACTGAAAGGCTGACAAAAAGTAAAATGAGAATAGGGGAAAGATTCAGGTTTCAGAATATGATGCTTCACTTCATCCATTTTTCTGTTTGTTTGTTTTTAATTCTTTTATGTCTCATAGAATACACGGAAGAAATTAATTTCAAAGAAACATTGAAAATAAAGCAGACATGAGATTTGGCATGGAAAAATATGCAGAAGAAAGTAAAAGGAGGAATCAAAGAGTAATATGGTTAGCACTGTTTGAATAGCTGGAGACAGGCTGTGGAAGAACACATTACAACATGCTTCTGAATTAAATGTTTTGGTAACAGGCAACATTTAATTCAAGTTTGCAGCAACTGTATCAGTGAATGGGAAATACAGATGAATACAGAGAAGAATCACAGCATTTCATACTGACTCGTGTCACAGCTAAGAAATACCAGATTTTTTAGAAGGTACCCACAAACATCCAAGGAAGAGAAGTCGTTGCACTGTCTGTCATACTACCATCTAGTGGTTCCTACTAAGATTACCACTACGCACAAAAGTAAATGAAATCTTGGCAAATGGAATGGGTTAGTTCTGCATCTTTTCTGAACTTTTAGAAATAGATTTATCTGGTTTTTAATTGTTAAAATCATGAACTCAGGCAAGCAGGACTTGATGAGTAGAATCCTAAATATGCAGATGGAACTCCAACATAGTTAGATACATACCTATTTTAACACTTGTCAGCCACTAAATCTTCTGTACCTGTTTTTCCTTGGGCACGTTAGACTGCTAATGGGAAGACCTAAAACTGTAACGAAAATCATAGGGTTTTATTTTGTTTGACTACTTAGAGATTTCACTGAAAGTTATCATTTCATACAACTTGAGCATCCCGTGGTGGCAAACATTCCGTTGTTTATTTAGACTTCTGTTGTTTCTCAATTAAAGTCTTCATTGCAGGTGGATAACCTTGCTTTATTTTGCTATTCTTGCTTTATTTTATTTTTTGTTATATATGTAATGTTTTATAGGCATAAGTGAAAGTTGGACAGTTGTGGAAAATTCCAGGCACAGCATAAGGAACTACAAAATAATAAAAAGAGAAGGCAAGGGAAGAATCACTGATTAACTATTGTAAATGTTTTATAAATTTTAGCCTTCCCATCTTAGCTTAGCTTATTCTAAATTTGCATTTCATAGTCATTGTACTGAGTACTGGTTTACTGACTATGTTTGTACTTACATCTGTATGGATTGGTAGAATAAATACGTGATTTTTTGCATCTCCATCCTTTATTTTTTGTAAAATGTAGAAATTAGGATCTGCTAAACACGGTCATTTCACTTACTGAAATTGTCTTTGGATGTTTCTTGCAATGTACTTTAGAAATAATGGTACTAAACAACCATAAATACGATGTTGATGTACTATGCTGTTGAACTATGCTGGAATGGGCTAAATTTTACCTTTGTAATGCATGATTTCTTAATGTATGACTAAAAGTATTAGAGGTAAAGAAAGCATGAATATCAGTCTGTTTCTGTACTCAAAATGACCTCTGGTTTTATTAGTAATGGAATCTAAGTGACATCATCTTTTGACAGTCATGATCTTTAACCCAGTTTGATCTAAACCAGACTCCTTTGGAATGATATCATTAAGGTAAATCCCTGAAAGGAGAGCAAACCATTTTAGTATAAACCATTTAAGGATATTAAGTTACTGGGAATGATTTCACTATTTTTTTTTCTTGTAAAGGACAAACAATTTCAAGATTGCATGTTAATATCAAGACACAACTGAACTTTCAATTTTTTTGTGGTTGAATTAGGTTTAAGTTTCTTAAATACATTAGAAGTCTTCAGATCTTTTAAAACATGATTCGGAAGTCATAGTTGATTATTTCTTAAGTGAACGTTGCAATACAAACTATATTATTATGCCTTATTCTATTAAATAACACTGCACTGAAATAAAAAAGTTGTAATTTTTAATGCAAGAAATCTCATGCTTTCCATTCTATCCACTCTCAACCCATCCCATCTGTCCAATGAATTCATGGTTCATTTCAAGAACTGACCATGCTGGGATTGTTCTCCTTGTCTGTCAGATATTGACTAAGGGTTTTAATGAATTAACCAAGGTGTTTTTTTCATGATGCAGCACACAGGGTTATTTGAAAAATCAAATATTTATACTAAATGAAGAATAATAAAGTTTTGATTTGACATGAGAAATATAAGCCCGTATTGTCCAAATTACTCACTTATGGAAGGAAAGTTGTGAGCAAAAGATGTGTGATTTGTCTCTGTGTCTGATGCAAATTTTTGCACTTGAGTTTTTCCATATTCAAAAGCCTTTAATCACTGAGTGGAAAGGAAAATTGCAATGAAAACTCTCTCCCAATAACAAAAATACACAAGTATACGTTGAAGAACTTTGCAGTTACCAAGATGAACTTTATCTTTCAGTCAGTTGAGTAATTTTGTCAATTTTTTTCCCTGAAAGCAAATTGCGTATGGACAGTGTTATAGTAGTACTATCTCAAGCTTCATCCTGATATTTTTGGTAGCATTACTTTTGTTTTTGTCTTCCAGCCAGGTGTTCCCAATAGTTTTGACTGTAAGATAACCCAATAGCTGGTGATTAATGTAGCCATCGTAAAGAATATAAACAATCCTGGAAACAGAACTCAAAGTTCAAATATGGATGCTAAGAGTAATTGCTTTTAACAAGTGCAAGGAAGAAGTGAGAGGAAACTTGGTATTGAATTTTGTGTTGCCAAAGAGAAACTGACCAGCGATAACAGAAGCATCAGAAACACAGAGTGCAGAGAGGTAGCACTTTGCGCAGGAAGTATCATGAAACAGCCCATGTCAGCCCAGTAGTAATTGGGCCTTTGAAGTTTCAAATGTGAGAAGAGATGAACATTCATCTTTAAAGTGTGCTGAGTCTCAGGGATTGCTTTTGGTTAAAGTAAGAATGTGCCGTTATTTGAAACCTGACCCTGAGGTCTCTAAAAATTTTGGCTTAGGTTGGGCTAGAACTGACCTCGTAAATTTAGACAGCTGCCAGACTACTGCTAGGAGCAAATTATTACAGCAATTGTGATTTTCATGACTAGCATAAACACAAAGGGCACCTATTTAAGACCTGTGGGGTCAATTGTCACATTTACTATATTGCAGAGAAGTAGAAGTGGTGAAATCTCGCGAGAATAAGGTACCATGAAAAACTTAGAGATTCTGCATACAGCTAGATGAAAAAAGCCAAAAAAGACACCTAAGTGTGGCAGGATAATTCTTTCAAGACTTAAATTATTCTGGTGTAATAAATATTACTCAAGAATATATTATTATTAAAAAAATTCTCATTTACAAACAAGTACTTGGAGAGAATGGGCCAAATATTAAAAAAAACAACAAACCTTGAATGATAGCAGATTTTTTTATTTCATCGTTTTGGTTATGTTATTAAAATAAGAAATAGTTCAGTTACACAGTCAGTCTTCTATAAAAGCAAAATGAGTTTATCAAAATTCAGTTGATTTTCTTTGTGAGTTTGCTATATCTGGAGACTGGATGTAAGACTAAGGCACAAATCCAGATATGATTTTTTGGTCACTTTGTTTTATGCCATGTCCTTTGACCATGGTGTGGATCATCTGTCAGAGACTGAAATCAAGTATGCAAATTCATTATCTGAACTTTGGAGCAGTTGTGGTTTGATCTACTTTTGTAAGTTGTTTGATCTGAATGCAATACACGATACAAAGTTGAGAATTATTTCTTTATGAAAGATTTTAGCACTTACTGTGACAGCAAATTATTTTTTTTTCTTGACATTCAATAACAGGAACAAAGGTAATAATAATTACTGCTATGATTTTCAGCCTGTTCGTATGTCTACATAGCATCTGATCATGTGCTTTCCTCAGAACGCCTTATCTCTGATGGACCCAGAATTTAAACACTTATGTACACTCATCTTTGCTTATTCAGCTTACTGACACATGACAATTCACCTACCTGTTTGGATTATTTTCACCTTTGTGACCCAGATGTTCATCAGCAAATGATCAGACTCCTAGAGTTCACTCTAAAGAAACGCACAAAAATTGGTTTTGTATATGTGTATGTATGGGGGATCCACAAAGGCACTTCCTTCCAGAATGTTGAAAGCTAGTTTTGATATGAATAACATAACTATAATTTGGATTTCTAACTGATGAGCTTCATTGTGCTGGATACTATACTCATAAAATGTAGAGTTTACAAACCCAGTATAAAAAGAAGCAGAAAATGAGATTTTAAAGAAACAACGAATAATACGGGTTACAGCATTCAGATGTCAAATTGTTGGGGTGCTTTTGTGAGTATCACATTTAAGAAATACTTTGAGGAAAGACATACTGACAGAGCAATTGCAGAGGTTAAAAAAAGACCCTGAAAACAGTCACAGAGGAGTAGTCATAGTATGACAAGAGTTTGCTAAAAAGATTGGAATTGATGGGTAGCTGAGAGAACAGGGAGGACAGTCAATACTAGTTCTAAGGTTTGCCTAGAAAAGTGCCATTAGGCACTTGGATGAGAGTGGTTTTGATTTATGGCAATGTACAGAAACTTGTCTGAGAGGATCTAGAGTGGAAATGCATTTTAATCTCAGTGTGATATAGATCGTTTAACTCAGAGGTGCAAGGCAGATGGACTAGGTAGGCAGGCAGATCAAAAAAATTTTTGTTAGATGAAAGACAGTAAGTTATCCATGTATTAGAAGAAGAAAGAGACACATGAGAGTTAGAAGTGTAGAAAACCAAGAAAATGCGTAAAAATGAGCTCTGGAAGGATCAGCAAATGGACTAGTAAGAAAGTAGGATGTGTTTGGTCTTGGGTTTTGTCAGTCATTATTTAAAATAAATTAGTGAGCTCCAGTGTGGCGAAACAAACAGAGAGTTGAAGAACAAGCCAAATATCAGAAATGATGACATGGGCAGGGAACAAGAGTTCCTCTAGGAAGAAAACCAGATCTGTTTAGCCTGCAAATAGACCTGCTCATTAGATAAATGCCAGAACTGAAGAAGAACAGGAGTTGGATATTTCTTAGAAACACTCGCTAATGGTAAGAGCACCATCAGACTAGAATAGTGAAGGAATCAGCCATGACTGGCAATTGTATAGCAGACCTTGTAATACAAGAATTTGGCAGGTGAATGAAGGACGGAAGAAAGTGAGTATGTTAAAGAAGACTATTTAATGATGACCACAGGCTCTTCCTTGCCTTCACACAGGTTCAGCAGTTATCTCTTCACGATTTAGGTTCATTAGTACAGACAGAAATGGTTTTGTATATTTTATACTGTGATGGTTAGTCCCCTGTAGACAAGTAGAGCTAAATAACTCTGTTGGTCTCCACTACATTTTCTAGAACAGGAAGCATTCCTATATTCCTGTGCTTAATCCTCGTTGAGTTTTCAACAGTCTTTTAAAGTATGAATACAACAATGAAGTTTTCCAGAAGGTATTTCTTTAGTATATATTCAGTCTAAGGTCACACGACTACGTATTAATATTTCCTTGCTGCATCAAGGACCTAAACTAAGTCTGGATATTTTAGTATCTTCTAAAATATGAAAAACTTATTTTACTATCTTTACTGTTGGTAAGGTAGAATTATAATTTTTGTGGAATTCACATGTTTTTGGGTATACACTGAAGAAAGTTTATTGAATTCAGAAATCTTTGGATGAATTAATTCACTGATTTGGGATGAGTATAGAAACCCATCTACAAGCCTTATTTACCAAGAGGAGAATTTAGCAGGTTCAAGAAGCATGTATTTGGGATACCACGCTATAATTTTGCTATTGACTGCAAGGGCAGAAATCCGTGCTTGTTCATTAGGATTGTTCAAATTGACCCCTACCCTGTGCTGTTTGCCGACTTTTTTCTGTTTAAAAAAAATTACATTTCTTTGTGAAGCTTACCCCATTCCTTCTCCTGATGAAGCTATCGTTCCAGTATTTCCTAAGTGTTTTATATTTGCAAGTGACATTAAGTAATATGTATTCATATTCCGCTGTTTCTGACTGACACTTCACACATAGCCCTTTCACTCTCATCTCAGAAGTGTAACAACATTGTTCACTGTATTTTGGTTGTCAGTGCAGATGAAAGCCATTCTAGCAAAATCTGCCATGCAGGTGGCAGACAGAGAACAGTTGACATCAAGCACAAGTCCTTATCTGTCAGGGCTATGGCATGGTACTGATCGAAAAACTTCTAGGTATTGCATGCCACCCACCTGTGGTGGATACACAATGGATATGCCAGCTGGACTTCTAGTTGACACCCAGCACTAGTGCTGATAACTGTGGCAGAATATTCCTCAAAATGAATACAGTTTGTCTATGTTCAGTTACTTGCTCCTCTGCTTATAGAAGTGCAAGTGTATTGTGTATATTTCTTTATAAAACATTATAAAATTTTTGATAACTTCTTAGCTAAAATACTGAATGTAGAAGATGTAAAGACTTAGAAAAAGATTAAATTCATCTCAACTTTATGGAGATCAAGCTCTTCTAATGTTTTTTTAAACGGAGTAGATATTGAAATTTATTGTTTCTTTTCACTTGAATAGTGTAGAACTGAGTCCAGTTTCTCTCTAGATATTCTGCAGCTTTGGGCCCAAAGATGGTTTCATTCACGTGGATCCAATTTCATTGTGTTTATCAAATGTGCTAATCCTGGTGAGCAGGCCACAAAAGCACGTGGCAATCTCCACAGCTATTTTAACTTGCATCTCTTCCTGCTTTCCTATCTTCTAAAACGGAGCCAAGCATTGCTCACTTCTCTTTTTCTGGCTCTGGCATCTGGGAAAGGCTTTGAGACAAGTTTTTGAGAAGTGACTTTTAAGCACGGCATGAAGCCAAATGTTGTCTTACCAGGCTGAGGAGGAAGGTCATGAAATGTGCTGGTAAAATGGGTGAGAGGAAAGGGGTGACCACTTCAAGGGCCAGAACAGCATAGGGAATAGGTAAACAGGTAGGAGCATTTTGGGTGAGAGAAGACATTTCTGTGATTTGGGTGAAGAGACGAAGAGGGAATTTATCAGCCTGGATCACCTAATAATTTCTGAAAAGTCTGTTTCTGTTGGAACTCATATTTCTTGTTCCATTTGATGTCCACTGTTCTAGTCTTATATTGAGAGCACTTTCTACATGTCCTCACTTCTGAAAACTAGCCCCAAAATAAGCTCCCAAGCACTTTTGAACTCTCCCAGTTTGACTGATACTACTTTTGCATTGGAGTAATCACTATGCTGTCAAATAACACAATAGTACTTGACTCTTAATTTTAGTAGTGTCAGGGTCTAGTTACAATTTGTGCATCTTCTCAACATCAAACAGATGTGTGTATGAGCATATTGACTAAACTCCCTTCAGTAGACCATAGTTGATGTTTCCTACAGAGAATACAGAAATCAAAATACCACAACTAAACTGTACCTAAATAGAAACACCACAGTGTCACATGCATATTAATTGTTTCTTTCATCACTGATTGCTTACTAATGTGTTTTTCCAACTTTTACCCTTGATTGACTGGACTGATCTTGATTCACTTTAGGAAGGGGCTGGAAATTGCAAATGGTCAGGAACAGGCATCAAAAAACTTGCAGTGAATTCATGAAGCATCTGAGATATCTCATAATGGTTGACTATAATACTAGAAGATAGTTATTGTAGTGATAATACGGCTGGTAAGATAAATACGTCGCTTTGGGAAAAGCAATGTATGTCAATATATCATTGAAGCATTTTGTAAGTCTTTTTCAGATATTCAGGGGCAGTTCTAAATAATCTTGATTATTCTATCATATATTCAGCACATTTTTAATTTGTGTTATGCATTTTCCTGCGTATTGAGAAATAACTGTTGTTGTGCCAGGTAACCTATACATGACTCCCTCCTCCATCAATTATTAACACTGTGCTAATTTAAAGAAATATTATGCGTTACAGTTTTGCTATTTATACAACACCTGAAAGTGTGTTTACATTGCTCGGTTTCAAAAGAAACTCACTGCTCTGTGAAATACTTGAGGTTGACTCAAGTCCAGTCAGGGCTCACATCATTAAATAAATATCAAAGCAAACAACTGAGTTTTGTCTTTGATTGGGGAACTTCAAGGAATAAATATGCCAGTATACTGTAGTCCTGCCATAACTTTACCATGATTGCTTATATGCTTATGAAATGAAACAGTCTATTAGTACAAAGTAAATGTTAAAAATGCAAACCAATATTTGTCTCCATCATTAGCCAAGCTGTTTCTTTTCCAAACTAAACATGTTTACAATTGTATCTGCCTGCTGTGACTGATAAAGTTTGATAGCACATTTGCTAAAAGTCGCTCAAAACTTTTCCATGGATATTGACTTTGCAACCTCCTGCATACAGAGCAGCCATAATATATGTTACCTGTAAAAAATGAATTCTGATATTTGTTAGTAATTACATTCTAGCAATCTGAATACTACCAACCTTTTCAAAAGACATGTTTGCAAGCATTTATTGCAAGAAAAAATTGCATATGTTTCTATCACAAACAATAAATGGTAGCCCAAAGGCCTAATTTTTAAGCTGTAAATGACTTCCTACTAATTAATCTCACTCTAGTAAAATATCACTAAGATATTCTTATTGTCCATTTAAATTTTTAAGAATAATGTGAAAATTGACATAGAAAGAATTGAAAATGTACTGTTTCATAAAGCCAAGGGATCTGAAACAGGAAAACTGAGTAAAAGGGGAGAACTGGGAATCTTGAGAGCGTCAGTGTTTATTCCTGGCTTTGCTGGAAGCTGCTTTGACAGTTCAGATGTTGATTACAACTTTGGTTAGAACTGTCAAGCCACCTCTTTTTTAGGACTTTGAGTTAAGTACATGTTTATAAAGTAAAAAAATAAAGTGTTTTGGATAGTCTGAATGAAAATCACTTACCTTCTCAAAGTTCTGTTTATACACTTTTCCTGTTACTATAAACTTTGAAGTTCAGTTTATTGCTATGAACATTATCTTTAGCAGCTTTGTAGAATGGTTGAATATATTAGTTACATTGTTCTGAATCTGAATTTTTGCTAATGAAAAAGTACTCCAAAAGTGTAAGAAATAGGGAAAACTATTATGATTCAGACAGCTTTAGAAGTCAGTTGCAACTATTCTAACAGCAGCTGCTGAGAAACTTCTTTGAATTCTGTTGATACGATATCCTGACATTAGAAAATCTGTCACTGTGATATATCTTGAAGTGTGGAGTAAAATACAGTACAGGCTGCTTGCATGGTATGAAAAGTTTCAGTTTTACGACTATCCTGTTACTCAGTCTTTCATCTGCAGTGCCGATCAACATTTCTGAATTTATTGCATACATCTGTCTGAACTCATGCTGCTCAGTGGGGAAAAACAACAGTTGAACACAGGAAACTGGAACTCTGGTTCTAACAGGCTTTATTCTAAATAATCAGAAAATATTGTAATCTTGGTTGAGACAGATAAGCTAAAACAAAATGAAGAAAAGAAAGAAAGAAAGAAAGAAAGAAAGAAAGAAAGAAAGAAAGAAAGAGAGAAAGAAAGAAAGAAAGAAAGAAAGAAAGAAAGAAAGAGAAAGAAAGAAAGAAAGAAAGAAAGAAAGAAAGAAAGAAAGAAAGAAAGAAAGAAAGAAAGAAAGAAAGAAA